>Ga0315533_1002773_pt1 | contig 11906 bp, 10 predicted proteins | sample SalMarSW160130MG_FD_203081 | JGI IMG/M metagenome (GOLD analysis project Ga0315533, IMG submission 203081) | Salt marsh sediment microbial communities from the Plum Island Ecosystem LTER, Massachusetts, United States - Salt Marsh Sediment SW1601-30 ...
CCTTAACAGGTGGCTGACGATGGTTCGCAGAATGGTAAAGGTTTCCTCGGGCCTCTCGCAGCGCGCGATAAAGTGGTCCAACTCCGCGCGGCGCAGATAGGGGATCGCATCGGGATTCTGACGAACCAGCTCGGGAATCTGCACCGCATGATACCGGGCAGGCATGAAGGCTTCGTCGCCCTGCAAGAGTTGTGCGTTGGTGCCTATCTCGTTGATTTGGAAGTTGTACACCACGGGGTCCATTGCAAAGGGCAGCGCGTCTTCCAACTGGCGCTTTGTCGAGGTCATAATCTCGAGGATATCGTCGCGGAATCCGTCCCGGCGCTCGGGCGCCACGAACATGGCCATCCCCCCACCCGACATGCCGCCAAGCATCAGGAAGCCCCAGAAATCGTCCTGGTATCTTTCCTTGGCCTGGGCGATGATGGATTCCGTGAATCGGTTGGTCACCCATGGGATGACGGTTTTGAGGGGACCGTCCCAGTTACGCGTGGTGTTTGCGGCCAAGGCCCCGACATCGCCCGCCTTCAGCGTTTCAAGGATGTTGTCGAAGATTCCGCGCATATCCAGGCGCGCGTCCCATTCCGACTTGGCCCGGAGAAGGTACTTTTCGGTAACCATCTCGAGTATGGGCCCGACGTTCTGGGCCATGCCGCCATGAATGAGCACCAGGGAGTCGGCGAGGCGCTTGGTGATCTGCGGGTGAAGGTCGGCAGCGCCGAGAATCCGGTGCTGCGGCAGCAAGCACCCCTTGCTGATGCCCCACTCCGGGTCCGGTTCCGAGGCGACGGCCCCTTCAATCACTTTAAGGCCTGGCCACACGCCCCCTGAATCCTGCCAACCCCCGCCCGAACCCCCAAGCCACTCGCCCAGGATGGCGCGCGACGCCACGAGCCGCCGCTCCATTTCGCACAGCGTGCCCTCCAGGGACTTGGCTTGGCCCGTGGCGCGCATCAGCACGCTCACGATGGATGCCAGGAGGGTCGTGGACACCGCGAGTCGCGAGCCCTTTGGGATGTCGTTGACCTTCGTCACCAGCTCGATCCCCATCCCTGGCCCTACAATACTGGCTAAAATGGCCTCGATGGGCTGGTTAGTGCCTTCGAAGGAAGGGGGAATCACGCCAGACGCGATGACACCGGCCTTCAGCAGGCCCAGGTAGTCGTTGCCGAAATTGAACAGGTCGCCGAGGTCTAAAACGTCCTTGGTGCACTCGAGGTCCACGCTGATAAGGCGCAGGACGGGCTCTGGAATGACGCGCACATAGGTCTCCACGGGAGGCCTGACGTCCGCGTCGCGGCCGTAGACGCCGAGATCGACGGAGATGTTCAGCACGCGGGCGCCTTCGGGGTAATCCATGCCCAGGAAGAAGATGTCGGACCAGCCGCTATGGCTGAGGTCCAGGCGCACGGGTGTGTGCTCGCACAGGATGGGGTAGAGGAGGGTACCCTCGGGACGCTGCAGCAGCTCCGGTCTGGTCCGCACCGGGTGATCCTCGGCGCGTCCCACCCTGAACATCCACTGGTTGCCGCGACTCGCGCGAACACTTCTGCGCACTTGATCGGTAAGGGTCTGGAAAGAGAGGTGATGGTAACATTCGGCCAGGGCGCTGAACACCGCCCCGTTGGGCCCGTCTTTGGCTAACGCCTCTCGGAAGCAATGGATGGCCTCTTCAAACCGCCTAAGGAGAAGGTCGGCGAAGCCCTCGTAGGGGATGGCGCCCGCCTCCTGCGTGTCGGGCGATTCCATCAGGAAAAAGCGGTAGGCCGCATAGAGGAAAAGCGTCGCCCGGACACGTTCGTAGAGGTTGTCGGCGGCGCGGCGAAAGGCCTCCAATTCCTCGCAGGCCTCGAGCAACTCTGCCGTGGTCAGGCTTTCACACAGGGCGCGAAAAGGGCGATTCCGGGTATGGGGATGCTTACTGGTAATGGTCTCGATGAGAAGATTGGCCTTACTCATCTGCGCGACCGTCCCGCAGTTGATTGGCCTCGGCCAAGAGTTCGACTATCGTTGTGAGTACCTGCTCACGGTCACGCCCGGCCAGGGCCAGTGCAATTTGCGCTTGCAACAGGCCAAACTTGGCGCCAGTGTCGTACCGCGACCCCTCTACTTCGAGGGCCAGGTACTTTTCCCGCGTGGCCAGCTCGTTGAGCGCAGGGGTCAACTGAAACTCCCCCTCGGATTTCTCGCCGCGCGAGACGGCGCTCTCAAGGAGATCAAACACGGTGTGGGGGAGAACGTGCATGCCAAAGAAGCAGAGATAGAACCCGGCTCGCAGACCCGGCGTGTGCAGTTCCAACTCCGCGAGACTCACCGAGGGTTTCTCGAGTATCTTCTCAATCTGGTACGCCCCGGGTCGATCCGGCACCCGCTTGCCGCTCAACGTACCATAGCGCCCGATGAGGTGTTCCCGCGTGGGGTGCACCGCCGCCACGGCGCATTCCTCCTCCTGGGCAAGCCGCATGACCTGCTCCGCGCACCGTTGGCCCACAATGTTCGAGATATAGAGGTGGTCGCCCAGGAGCAGCAGGAACGGCTCTTTGCCGGCAAAGTCCTTAGCGCAGTAGACCGCGTGACCGTAGCCGAGCGGCTCTTCCTGCGCCACAAATCGCAAGCGCTTGCACAGGTTGTCGATACGCTCGGCCTGGTCCTGGGCCCAGTCGACCTCCGCGTAGGCCACCAGCAGATTCTCGCGGAGCAGTTTCAACTGCTGAAGGTACTGGGCTTCGTCGCCGGGCGCGCACACAACACACACCTCCTCGATCCCGCTGTCCAGGGCCTCTTCGGCAATGATCTGAATCGTCGGTTTGGACAGGCCGTCCCGGTCAACGAGCGGCAGCATGCCCTTCTGGACAGTGTCCGCGGCGGGGTACAATCGGACGCCGCGACCCGCGGCGGTAATAACGGCTTTCTTGATCAGCACAAGGCGGTCCTCCTCTCGTACCGCAATGATAGCAGCCCCCTGACAACCGCCGCAACGGACATCCGGCTCACCGCGCCACGACAGCGGCAACGGCCCCCCCGTGCGTGTGGCACCTTAAAGCGTTAGCTTGAGGGTGTCTTAAGCCTCAACTGATGCCTATTTCGTAGTCCGTGCCTGAAATTACCTGAACAGAAAATGTTGGAATACAACACCCCCTTTCCCCCGCTAGCGACAAGGCTGAGCCGTGTGCGCCGCAGCTTCTTGTTCGGGTCAATCACTGTCTCGGTCTTCACGAAGGACGTCGGTCGCACCGTGAATCACGGCAAGGACATCGATCTGGTCGGGGCTGATGTGGTAGATAATCCGGTATGGGCCCTCGATCACTTCTCGAATCCGATCCATGTCATATTCTGGAACCGTGCGTCCCGAAAGGGGAAACTCAGCAATTTGCTGAGATCGCCGGGTCAGGCGATCGACGATGCGTTTAGCATACTCGGGAGAGTCCTGGGCGATGTAGGCATGGATAGCGTCAAGGTGACCCCGTGCTGTGTCTGTCCAGTAGATTCTCATTCCGGCAGGCCATATCGCTCGCGAACCTCTCGGACGTCCTTGATTCGTCCTGCCTTGCTGTCGGCAAGGCCCTGTTCAATCACCTGCCGGACATAGATCTGCTCAATGAGATCATCCCAAGTCGAGTTCTCCGGCATTTTGTCCACAAGTTTGTGCGCTTCATCCTTCGTCAAACTCGTCGTCATGTTGTTTCTCTCCTCATCTCGCCCATCGTCGAGTCTACCTCTCGATGTGTGAGAAATCAATGTCGCTTGAGCCGACAACCGCCGCAACGGGCCGCAACCTACCCATGTCGAAGTCTGTTTCGGTGAAGGTTCGAGGCCGTCCTATGCTTTGAGGAGGTCCTCGAGGTGGATCCCTGCTTCACGGGAATAGCGCGCAAGGTTTCCTCGGCCATGTCCTTGGTGTGGCGTGGAAGCGTGACCTTGCGGCCGGTTTCGGTATGACGCCAGACTTCGTGGCTTCCAGGGCCCGGGCGATCGAATACGTACCCAAAAACCCTCAGCCGCCGCACCACTTCCCTGTAATTGAAACCGGATAATCTGGCCGCTACGCGACGCTCACGGGGATAAGCAAGTCAACCGCGCTGGCGCTATCAGCCAGGTGAGAGAGGGCCGGGGGCAGGGGGTCGCCGTGTTCCATGCACGACTCGACGATCCTTCGGGCCAGACCCTGGGCGATTTCAACCGCCTCGGTGATGCTCCGACCTTCGGCGACGAGGCCCGGCACGTCGGGGCTCGTGGCGATATACCCGCCCTCCGCCAGCGTCTCGATGTGCAACCGGATCGTGGCTTCGCTCATAGTACGTCTCCCCGTGAGAAGATTACACCCCAAAATAGAGGACATTTCTAACGAGTCAAACCAGAGGACATTTCTAATGAGTTTTGACATGTCCAGTCCGCCTCGGTGTGGTGCGCTGGTTGGTAGAATTCGCCCACCGGCGAAGCAGCGCACCCCGGCCGCGGTCAGACGCTGGGCGACCATCCCGCCCGTGTGGGTTTCGGCCACGGCCAGCCTCCAGCCGCGATCCACCAGCAGCGTGTCGACCGCCTGCTCCAGCGTCGCGTCGTCCGCGCCGATAACAAGGCCCGGCAGGCGTTCATGCACCGCCGCGTCCACAGGGTCGATGAGTCCATCGGCCTCCTCGAGCGTTTGTGCGCGCGCCGTGATCCGAATGTGTACCGCATCCGGCGAGGCCAACACCCCCACGGTCGGGTTTTGTTGCGATGCGATCAAGTCGGCGATTGCCGTGTCCACGCGCGATTCGCCCACCCCGCAGACCTTGAGCACCCGCGACTGAAGCACACCCCGCAGGCCGAATTTCTCCCGCAAGTAAGGAATGACGCGGTCGGTGAGCATGGGTTTGAGTTCCCGGGGCACACCGGGCATGCAGATGACAGTGCCCAGATCATCTTCAACGATAAGCCCTGGCGCGGTCCCGTGAGGGTTCTCGATGGCGATGGCCCCCTCGGGCGCCATGGCTTGTTTCTCGTTGTTTTCGGTCATTTTGAACCGGAACCGGGCGAAGCGGGCCGCCAACTGGTCGTATAACTCCTGGCGGAAGACGAGCGGACGGCCCAGCAACTGCGCGACACACTCTCGGGTGATGTCGTCTGCTGTGGGGCTCAAGCCCCCGGAGGTCAACACCACATCCGAACGGCCCAAGGCGCCCTCGAGTGCGCTCCGGATACACTCGGGATTGTCCCCGACGGTCGTTTTCTGATATAGATTGATGCCATTCTCGGCCAGCACCTGCCCTATAAAGGCCGCATTCGTATCCACAATCTGCCCCAGCAGCAATTCCGTGCCTATCGTGACAATTTCGGCCTGCATGTAGGTCTTCTTCCGCAGAATCTTCGCGTAACTGAAGGCTTTGGCAATGTCTGTACTCACGCAAAGGCGCAGAGAGCGCAAAGTTGAAGCCGACCTAACGCCCTTTTCGTCTCAGCGGTCTTTGCGCCCCTGCGTGAGATTATACCTTGCACGCCCTTGGTTGCGGCAGTTGCGGCTTTCTGCCCAGGCCCCCAGGGGTAGCCCGGGAGGGCTATAGCCCCGCGGCGGCGTCAGTTGGAGTGGTAGCGGATGGGTCTGCTGCGTCTTGCACCACGCAGGACCCACTATGCTGCCGGGCGAAGAGGACCAGAAGCCTGGCGCTCATCTGGTATGACAATGTGCCGCCCTTGACGCGGTTGGCTTTGAGGTAGGCGTCATTGACGGTGTGGCTCATTTCGCTGAGCTTCCCCTGGTGCTTGGTCCAAAATTCCCTTTCCGCCTCGATGTCGCGCCGCACGCCGCGATAACGCCGCGCGATGAGTTCTTTGGCGCGGTCCTTGTCCACGCGGCGCAACTCCCGCAGCAATTGCTGTTGCGCGAACAAGTAGCCGCTGTAGCGCACGTATGGATCGTCGCTGGACGCGCAGGCCAGGTAGCCGAAGAAGTTCGCCTCGTCCTCGCTGGCGACAGCACGTTGGTGGGCCTTTTCGTGGGCGATGATGTGTGGCAGCTTGGCGCCAGGCGCGAGCCGGTTGTAATTCGCCTCACCTGTCCAGGGACAATAGAGGCCTGCGAGAAGGCCATAGCACATGATCTTCGAGATAAGGACGGGCTTGGCCAGGCCGCGCGACACTGCGAAGGACGGATGCAGCCCTAGATAGTCCGCCACGCGCTCGTACGCCCGGTCAATGATTTTGTCGACCCGCTTCAGCGAGGCCGGAGCACTCGGCCGCCCAATGTCTTCGCACCCGTGGGCTTGCGCATAGGCCGCGTTGGTCGCCTCGACCAATTCTTCGCAAAGCCGCGCCAGTTCCTCCGGGTCGATATCGTCCAGCGAACGGTCCGCGCCCGGGTTAACACCATGTTCCCAGTTCAGCCGCGTTGCCAAGCCGGCGCGAGCGTAGTTCAGGCCCCAGGCAAGATAAAAGGAGCAGGTCAACACGAGGGTTGCGGTTACAAGCTGCAACAACCCGCAGGCCAATGCGTTCAATCCCCGTCGTTCTCGCCGGATCGCATAATACACCGCCCGAGAAAGGCCCGCTAGAATCCACAGTATGAGGGCCGCGAGCAGTATTTCCCCCAAGCTGAAGGAGAACACGCCCGAGATAGCCGCGAGAAAGCGCGCGAGAAGCTGTCCCAGGCCTTCCGTGTAGACCTTTTCAACGAGCCCCGGCATCATGGATATGGCCCACATAACCGCCAGTAACACGAGGGTCACCAGCCACATCACCGTGTGGCCTTTAGCATGGAGCGGCCGGTCCTTCTCCTTCGTGCCATTCGGCGCGAACAGGGACACGAACCACCTCCCCGAGGAGGATGTCCCTTTGGGTTCATACTCGAGCTCGGGCGGGATTTCGTTTCCGTTCGTCGTTTCCTGGTCGCGCATGCCGGGAGTATACCAGACCCGACGCGCGGGGAAAACGGGGACGGGCCCCTGAGGAAACCAGGAGCCCGCGGCGGATTTTGGTATCGTTGTTAAAACAGCGAGGCAAGCACCAGGGAGATGACGCACATGAGCTTGATCAGGATGTTGATCGAGGGGCCGACGGTGTCCTTGAGGGGGTCGCCGACGGTGTCGGCGACGACGGCGGCCTTGTGGGCGTCGGAGCCCTTGCCGCCGAAGTGACCTTCCTCGATGTACTTCTTGGCGTTGTCCATGGCGCCGCCGGAGTTGGCGGTCTGGATGCCGAGTACGACGCCGGTCACGATGGCGCCGACAAGCATGCCGGCCAGGCCGTCTGGGCCCAGCAGCAGGCCGATGAGCACCGGAAACACGATGGCCATCACCCCCGGGAGCATCATGCCCCGGATCGCGCCCTCGGTAGCGATGTCGACGCAGGTCGTGCTGTCGGGCACGACGCCTTCCTTGCCTTCTTTGAGACCTGGAATGTCGCGGAACTGGCGGCGCACCTCATCGATCATCTGATACGCGCATTTCCCGACCGCCTTGAACAGCATCGATGAAAACAGGAACGGGAGCATGCCGCCCACCAGGACGCCCGCCAGAATATCGGGTTTGAGCAGGCTGACGGCCGCCGGCTCGAGCTTGGCGGCCATCATAAACGCACTCAACAGGCCGATAGCCGCGAACGCCGCGCTGCCGATGGCGAAGCCTTTACCCATGGCCGCGGTGGTGTTCCCGATGGCGTCGAGGCCATCGGTGATCTCGCGTACTTTCGGGTCGAGCCCGGCCATTTCGGCGATGCCGCCGGCGTTGTCTGCGATGGGGCCGTAGGAGTCGACTGCCACGACCATGCCGGTGGTGGCGAGCATGCCGAGCGCGGCAATGGCGATGCCGTAGATGCCGGCGAAGTAATAGGCCAAGACTACGGCAAGCGCCAGTACGATAATTGGCGGGGCCGTGCTGAGCATGCCGATCGCGGTACCACCCGTAACCGACACGGCCGGGCCGGTTCGGGCTTCTGCGGCCAGGTTTCTTACCGGCTTATACTTGCTCGAGGTGAAGTATTCGCTAACGAACCCGATTATGCCGCCGGATATGACGCCGCACAAGCACGCAACGAACGGCCCAAACTTACTGTAGTCGACGCCGCCGATCGTGAAGTTCTTGCCCCAAATCAAGCAGAAAAGTCCTACACCGAGGATAGTCAAGCCGGCGGCCACGTAGGTGCCGTTCATCAAGGCCTTCTGCGCATTCGTCTTCGCGAACATCTTGACGTAGAGCACGCCGGCGATCGAGGCCAGGATGCCGATGGACGCTACGGTGAACGGAAAGGCCTTGAGAAACATGTCACCCTTCGTAACGAGGCCTACGCCGGCCGCGATGGCCAAACTGGCAATGATGGATTCGACGTACGACTCGAGCAGGTCGGCGCCGAGGCCGGCTACGTCGCCGACGTTATCGCCGACGTTGTCCGCGATGACGGCGGGGTTGCGCGGATCGTCTTCGGGAATCCCCGCCTCGACTTTTCCCACGAGGTCGGCGCCCATGTCCGCGCCCTTTGTGAAGATGCCGCCGCCGGACCGGGCAAAGAGCGCCACCAACGACGCTCCCATGGCATACCCATTCACAACGAACGGGTTGCCGGCTGCCAACTTATAGACAATGGTTAGGCCCAGCAACGCAATACCGACCACCCCCATGCCCATGACGGCGCCGCCACTAATGGCCACGTCCAATGCGCTGTTCACACCCCCGGACTGCGCGGCAGCCGTCGTGCGCGCATTGGCCCGCGTGGCGATATACATGCCCAGGAAGCCTGCGCACGCACTGGCAATGGCGCCGAAGACGAAAGCAAGCGCCGTCCCTGCGCCAAGTCCCGTGCTTGGGTTTGTACTGCCCACAATCCAGATCAACAGCGCGATGACTATGACGAATATCGCTACATACCGATACTCGCGCCTGAGGAAAGCCTTCGCGCCTTCCTGGATGGCGGCCGAAAGCGCCGCCATGCGGTCCGTGCCTTGTGATTTCGCCAGCACGTATTTCGCCAAGTAGATCACGAACCCCAGTGCCAATACGCTCGCGACTGCCGACACATCTAGGAATCCCATGGTTTACCCTTTCTCCCTTCTACTTGCGGCGGCTGATTGGCGTCGGCCGCCTGGCCCAAATATTGGCCCTCGCGCTCGAGGGCAGCCCGTGCGGCGTTTTGTTCCGCTTCCTTCTTCGTTGAACCTCGGCCTCGTCCGGCGGCTTGGCCGCGAACGAAGACCTGGACTTCAAACTGTTTCTTGTGGTCGGGCCCCTCGGACCGAACCAGGACAAAACGCGGCAGAGCGTACTGGTGCGCCTGGCAGTGATTCTGCAGTCGGGACTTGAAGTCCCACACCTTGTCCGAAGCGCGCTCGCATTCCAGCGCATCGCGGAACACCCGCACGACGAACTCGCGCACCGCCTGCCAGCCCTGGTCAAGGTACAGCGCACCGATCAGCGCCTCGAGGCAATCGGCCAGGAGCGCCTGGCGTTTGCGCCCACCCGATAACTCCTCACCTTTACCCAGGCGGATGGCTGGCGCAATGTTCAATTGGCTCGCCACATCCGCTACACAACGCCGGTTTACCACGCCTGCACGCATCCGGCTGTACTCCCCTGGGGTACGGTCGGGCACTTTTTCAAAGAGGTAATGAGCCACGGCCAACCCCAGCGCCGCATCGCCCAGAAACTCGAGCGTTTCGTAATCCTGCACGGCGTCCGGCGTTTCGGCCGCGCTGGAGGCATGGGTCAGCGCGCGATCCAACAGGGCAAGATTTTCGACGACGATCCCCAAGCGGGAAGTCAAGGCCCGCAGCTCTTCATCACGCGCCGTATCTTCAAGCATAGCGTCTCAACACAATCGAAGCATTGTGCCCGCCAAATCCTAGCGAATTCGATAAGGCCATTGCAACGTCGGCCTCACGCGCCTCATTGGCCACCAAATTAAGGTCGCATTCCGGGTCAGGCGTTTCATAGTTTATCGATGGGGGCAGTATGCCGTCGCGTACCGCCAGCAGACAGGCTATGACCTCGACTGCACCCGCCGCGCCCAACAGATGGCCGGTCATGGACTTGGTCGAGCTGACCGGCGGCATCGCATCGCCGAACACCCGCCGCAGGGCACAAACCTCGGCGGGATCATTATGCACCGTGCCCGTGCCGTGTGCATTGACGTAGCCGACATCGGCGGCGGCGCATCGGGCGTCTTGCAATGCGACTTGGATGGCCGCCGCCGCGCCGGACCCATCCGACCGCGGCGCGGTGATGTGGTAGGCGTCGCAGGATTCCCCGTAACCGGCGAGCTCGCCCAGGATGACCGCGCCGCGGGCCTTCGCGTGTCCTTCGGACTCCAACACGAGCGCACCGGCCCCCTCCGCAATTACGAACCCGTCGCGGTCGCGGTCAAACGGGCGGCTGGCCCGTTGCGGGGCGTCGTTTCGGCGACTCAGCGCCTTCATAGCGCCAAAAGCTGCTAATCCCAGCGGAGTAACAGGCGCCTCGGCACCGCCCGCGACCATCACGTCGGCCCGGCCCGCGCGGATCAGGTCCGCCGCGTCGCCAATAGAATGGGTCGCGGCCGCGCAAGCGCTAACCACGGCCTTGTTCGGCCCGAGGAGGCCAAGACGGATGGCAATATTGGCCGCGGCCATGTTGGCCAGACCGATCGGGATGAACAGGGGAGAAACACGTCGCGGCCCGTGCTCGTGGAGCCGCCGGGCTTGTTCTTCTATGGTTTCGATGCCGCCTATGCCCGATCCCAGGATCACACCGCAGCGGCGTGGGTCACTGCGGCCGATATCGATGCCAGCTTGCGCCCAGGCTTCGCTGGCGGCCTGCAGTGCAAACACCGAATATCGGTCCAGCCTTCGGAGGTCTTTGTTGGATACTCCAGGGGGGAAACAGTCTTCGGCCATCCCTGCAATGCGCGACGGAAATGCCTCTGTATTGAAGCGGGTGATTCGGGCAATTCCGGAACGCCCTTCCCGCAGGGCGTTCCAGAAATCGGCGATGCCATTGCCCACGGGCGATACGACGCCCATACCAGTTACGACCACCCTAGTGCCCATCAATACCCTCAACCCGACATAGCTGGAACCAAACGAGGAGATATCGTTGCGATCAAAACAGAAATACTCTGAGAGGATAACAAGATAGACCAGGTTTTGGGAAGTCCTATCTTGTTAAGTATGCATACTTCTTTGTGTACAATTCGACAGTTAAGGGGGTAAATAATCAATACCCAGCCCGCAATCGCATCCGACCGCGGGTTGGGTAATTCTAACATGCCAACCTCATCAGGTTGATCTGGATTCATCTATATGCACAGCGCTCAAACGAGCGCGAGGTGTTCCAGCTAGAGTTTGGATTCGAGATACGTAATCGCGTCCGCGACCGTCTCGATCTTGGTGACCTCATCGTCGATATCGATGTTGAATTCCTCCTCCAACGCCATGAGCAGTTCCGTCACGTCCAGTGAATCCGCACCGAGATCCTCGATGAACTTCGCTTCCTGCGTAACCTCTTCCGGTTTCCGGTCGAGTCGCTCGACCACAATCCGTTTTACCACCTCCGCAACGTTTGCATCAGCCATCCAGTCCACCTCCTCACTCGTCCGGGTATAGGCGGCCAGACACATCTGCCCGGCCTGCCAGACCCCCGGAGTATAGCAAGAACGACGAAGAGATTTCCAGATACCGGGCGATTAGAGGGATTTCGTTTGAAGCGTGCTCTTTATAGGTGTAATATTTCTAAATCTGACTAATGCAAGGGCAATAATGCAAGTCAATGCGATGTCTGTGAGTGATTTTTCTGCCCTGGAAAAGGCCGGCGAATTGTGGCGCCATTGGGGTTTTGAGCCGTGGTTGTGGGAAGCTATGACGGGCGTCTCGCGGCTGGTGACATTCACGAAGGGGTCATTTTTGGGCGAAGTGGCGCGGTATTATGCCGCGGACTATATCGTGTGGAGACACCGAGGCGAGGTGG
>Ga0315533_1002779_pt1 | contig 11874 bp, 10 predicted proteins | sample SalMarSW160130MG_FD_203081 | JGI IMG/M metagenome (GOLD analysis project Ga0315533, IMG submission 203081) | Salt marsh sediment microbial communities from the Plum Island Ecosystem LTER, Massachusetts, United States - Salt Marsh Sediment SW1601-30 ...
CAACATCATAATGCTCACAACAAAACATTTTCCCAGTTCTTCCAAATCCTGTAACAACTTCATCTAAAATAAGCAACACATTATGGCGACTACAAACCTTCCTCAATCCAGACAAATAATCATCGGGGAAAACTATTACACCTCCTCCAGCAGGAATTGGCTCAAGTATTACAGCAGCTATATGACCCTCTCGAGTAATTGTTTTCTCCAATACATCAAGACAGGCTAAACCACAATCGGGATATCTTAAACCAAAATCACAGCGATAACAATAAGGAGGTGATACATGGACAAAACCCGGCAATAGGGGTTCAAAATCAAACCTTGAATCTGGAAGACCATGGGCACTTAAAGCACCAAATGTACCTTCTCCACTGTAACCTTCCCATAATGACATAATCTTGTATTTCTTTGTGTATTTACGAGCAAATTTTAAAGCTGCCTCTACTGCATCTGACCCTGTACATTCAAAATGGGATTTTCCAAGATCTCCAGGAGTAACTTTAACTAAAAGCTCTGCTAGTTGTACCCGAGGAGTATGGATAAACATAGCCGAAGCAGAGGTAAATTTTAATTGCCTCTCCATTGCCTCTATCATCTCTTCATTCTGAAAACCAATATTGCAGGACCCATACTGAGCTGAAAAGTCAAGATAGCTTTTACCACTTCTATCCCATAGAAATACTCCTTTTGCTCTTTCAATAATTACTGGATTCTTTAATCTGGAAGCATCATAGCTTTGAACAGTGTATTTTTTCTCTAAATCGAGTACTTCCTCTTCACTATAGGTTTCTCCCCACATTATAAAACCTCTTCTTTCATCTTAAATACTACGAAATGTCCCATATCACCCTCGTACTTACTTAGTCCTTAGTCCAGCTTTATAGGTATTTTCCATATTTTTTTGCTGCTTTAAACATCGCTACAATATTTTCTGGAGGAACATCTCGTTGAATATTATGCACTGCTGCAAGAACATATCCTCCTCCTGGTGCAAGATCGTGAATTCTTCTCTTAACCTCTTTCTCAACATCTTCAACCGTTCCATAAGGAAGAACATGTCGGGTGTCGATACCTCCCCAAAAACCAATTTTGTCTCCAAATTTTTCCTTAAGTTTTTTAGTATCCATATCCTTTGCTGAAACTTGTACTGGATGTATTGCATCTGTCCCGCATTCTATAAAATCTGGTAGAAAAGGAATAATACTTCCACAGCAATGACGAACAATCTTAGCATCTGTTCGACTCTTTGCTAAATGTACTAGCCTTTTATAATATGGCTTTAACAATCTTTTATATAAATCAGGAGACATCAATGGTCCTGTCTGCATTGTTATATCGCCATCAAGTGACAATACCTGAATATAGCTGCCTATAGTATCTAAGAATTTGGAAATTATTTTTTCTTGAATTTCAAGAGATATTGCCAATAGCTTTTCTATAAACTTTGGGTTTATAACCATATCGGTGAGAAACTTTTCAAATCCTGTAAAATACCAGTTTAATTCAAATTCTGAACCTATCCCATGATTTCCCACAATAGCGTATTCTGTATTCTCAAATAACTCTTTAGCTTCTTTTTCTAGTCCTTCAAATCTACCAGAATCATCTGGATCTGGCCAGGGATAATTATCCAGATCTTTTATAGTCGCGTTTTTCAAAGGATGATCAACTATATCAAAGTAATATCCATGTTTAGGTTTTTTCCATTTAACTCCCCACTCATCTATAAACCAGTAACTATCTTCTTCCTCACGTATTGTTAACTTCCAATTTTTAGGAGGTTTTATACATATATTACGAGTATCTACTCCAAACATTTCCAAAATTTCTTCTTCTGGTATTACAGATTGCTGAACGAAACTAATAAATTCTACTTTATTCTCCTTCATCCCTAAATGTTTCTTTAATTTATTATATGCATCTATATGAATACTACTATTTTCAGTTGCTCCTAAATCAACTGGTACTCTATCGGGTTCTTCACGAGATAAAGCTACTAACACTCTTTCTCTTGGACTCATTTATTATTCGCTCCCTCCATCTCCTTATTTTAAGATATGCCTGTATTTAATCTTAAACTTGGATAAAAAAACTTGAAAAGATCTCTGTTCTCCCTCCTTTTTAAACTCCATTGTCCTGTGAAGCTATCCTCCTAATTTTAACCACACTAAGGTAACCAAAATTAAAGTTAAAACTGCAAAGAAAGTACCCTCCCCCCATGTCAGCTTTTTGGTTTTTTTAATCCACCAAAAAAGTAAAAATATTAAAACTGCACTTATTCCCAGCGGCACAACAGACCCATTCATCTTTTTCTCAATTTAGCTTATCTAATATACAAATTCCCTGCCAGCAATCTGCCAAGGAATTAGCTACTTTATCTTAATCCGGAATCCTTTCTACTCACTGTTAACCTTCGATTGCCCCAAAAGTCAAACCTCTTACCAAATGTTTCTGGACTAAAAGGGAAAATATCAAAATAGGAATAGTTGTTACTGTTCCTACTGCCGCAATTTGTCCCCAGAAGGTTCCTCTCGTGGTAACTAATCCAGGGACTGCCATGGTTAAAGTAGCTGCTTGATGTCCTCCCAGTATCATAGCAAATAGAAATTCATTCCATGACATAATAATACAGAAAATAGCTGTAGCTACGAGACCGCCACTACTCAAAGGTAGACTAATCTCCGAAAATACTCTGAAGGTAGAACACCCATCAATTAAGGCTGCCTCTTCTATTTCTCTGGGGATCATTCTGAAAAATCCTCGCATTAACCAAACTACCAGAGCCAGATTAAAAGTGGTATGAGCAATTATGACAGAAAAATGCGTGTTGAGAACTCCTGCTCTCGCCATAAGAATATATAAAGGCAAGACAATGGTAATAGGGGGAGCCATACGTGTGGTCAGAATAAAGAAAAACATGTGATGGTCCCCATAGAGTTTGTAGCGAGCAAAAGCATAAGCTGAAGGAACTCCTACTATTAGAGAAAGAGCTGTGGTAGATAGGGAAATAATTAAAGAATTTAGCAGATTTTGAGAGAATCCTTTCCTCACAAAAACTTCAAGATAATGACCCACCCCAGGTTTAAAGAACCAAACCGGAGGAATGGCAAAAGCATCAGCACGGGTCTTAAAAGAAGTTAAGACCATCCACACATAAGGAAATATAGCTACAAAAGCAATAGTACTTAAAGCAGTATAGATTAGGGCGAGCCTGATGATCTTCTTAGTTTGACGTTTCATAACTATGCTTTTTTATTTTTGTGGAGCCTCTCTTTGGGTAAAGAAAAAGAAAAATTCAGTACAGACCAGCACAATTAAAAATAAAATTAAGACCAGCGCGGACCCATAGCCCATGTTCCAGTATATGAAGTTCACTCTGTAGGCATAAATACTACCCAATTCGGTGGCAAAAGATGGACCTCCCCCGGTAAGGATGAAAATGGTATCAAATAATTTAAAAGAATCAATGGAGCGCAGAAGAACAGCCACAAATATAAGAGGCTTGACTAAAGGGATGGTAATGTAACGGAAAATTTGTATTCCGTTAGCACCGTCTATTTGAGCCGCTTCCACTGGCTCTCGAGGTAAAGCTCTAAGACCAGCCAGTAAAATCAATGTCATAAAAGAAGTCCACTGCCATACATCTATAAACATCACTGTGGGTAATGCAGTATGAACACTCCCCAGTAAACCTCTTTCCAGATGCATTCCCAGCTTTTTAATTACATAAGAGATGATTCCAAATTCAGCACTAAGGAGGAAACGCCAAATAAGACCCACTACCACCGGAGCAATCATCATAGGGATAATAATAATGGAGGTAAAAAATCGTCTACCCCAGATATTTTGGTTAAGAAGCATAGCAATTCCCAGCCCCAGAATAAATTCTATGACAACCACAACCACCACAAATCTGATGGTTATAAAGATACTCTTCCAGAATAAAAGGTCTTCATTGAGTAGCTTTCGAAAATTATCAAGTCCAATAAATTGACCTTTGTAACCGGGAATAGCTAGGCTATAGGCTCTAAAGCTCAGGTTGAGAGCAAAAAGGAATGGAACCATAGCGATGATCACAAGGGTAATCATCGTGGGAAGATGAAAAAAAACCATCTTTCCCCATCCTCCTTTTTTCACTTGTGCTCCCTCCCAAGGGGGAAGTGAATAATCCCCCTTGGGGTGTGTATTTTAGCTTACTTTCCCAGAATTCTCAGATACTCATCCTGCAACCAATCCAGAACCTCTCGCGGGGTCTTCTCACCAGCGAGAGCCTGACTAAGAGCAAGTTGCATCTTGGATACCATTTCTGTCCATTCGGGAATTCGAGGACGATAGTTACTAATCTCTAAAGCTGCAAGTGTAGCAGGATAGAAGGAAGCTCTTTCCCTTACTTCCGGATCTGCATAACTGGAATACCGACAGGGAACCATTCCCTCTCGAGCAAGCTTTATCTGAATTTCTTTAGAAGTAACCCATTGTATGAATAGATAAGCAGCTTCTGGATGCTTGGAGAGCTTAGGGATAAAGAATGTCCAAGCACCAAAATGAGCAGCTGGTTGTTTCTTCACCGGTACAGGTCCAAAGCCCATCTTGCCTGCTACCTCGGATTTGGTTGGATCCTCCACATCGATCGCTGGATCATTCCACTGAATAGCCATAACCACCCGTCCTTTCTGAAAAGCAGTGGTTACCTCATCCCAAGTATAGGTTGTAGTTCCAGGAGGAGCGTATTTCAGCAACGAAACAAAGTACTTTAATGCTTCCACATTTTCAGGGCTGTTAATTACAGGATTACCACTTTTATCAATTACTTCGCCACCAAAGGACCACATGTAGTTCATCCACTCACAGCTTAGAGCATCGTGGCGCTTAGCTGCCAGGGCAACCCCGTAGAGTTCTTGTTCGGGTCGAGTAAAAAATTCAGCTACATCTTTGTATTCAATCCAGTTGGTAGGAGGGATGGAATAACAATAACCGTACTTTTCTTTAAAGGCTCTTCTCTCTGCGAGATTCTCCAACAAATCTCTGCGGTACCATAGAAACATAATACAACTATTGGAGGGGAAACCATAGATTTTTTCTTTCCATTCCGCACTGGCTTTCCACATTCCTTCGATATAGTCAGTAATATCCATATTAGGGTCTCTTAAGTTAGGATCGTTCATATATTTCTCAACTGGCTGAATATAACCCATTTCCGCAAATTGACCCAGAAATTGATAAGGTGTGGATAACACATCATAAATTCTGGTTCCCGCAGCCAGATCCATCATAGTTTTTTCCATCACGTGATCGAAAGGATATTGCTCTGTTACAACTTTAATTCCCGAAGATTTTTCAAATTCTGGTAGGAATTTCACTATCGCTTCAGTAGGAGGAACAGTCTCGGCGATAAATCGTAAAGTTATCCCTTTGTAGGTCTTATCGACAAGAGCAGGGGGTTCAGCTTGTACTGCATCAAAACAGCCCATCACGAACAACATTACAAATCCTACCATTATAATTTTACTCTTTTTTGACCTCATAATTACACCTCCTTTGTGATTTTTTACACCTTTAATTATTACTCACCAAATATCACCTCCCTCCTTACAATTTGAGTTCTCTCAGAAATTCTTTTCCCCATCCCTGTTCAGCATTTTGCTAATTAGGGATAATTTCATCACCCCACTAAATTAGCTTTTAGCTTACCTTAGACAGATTCCTTCTCTACTTCAGAAACTGCTTTTTCAAATAAATCCAGAATCTTTATTGCTATGTCTTCTGTTATATTTAAAGGTGGCTTTATCTTTATTACATTGCCAACACTAACTGAGCTGGATATCCCGAAAAGAACACCTTTTTCCTCGGATTTTTTTAGCACCTTAGCAGCCTCATCAACTGCCTTTTCTTTTGTCTTTTTATCCTTCACTAGCTCTACTCCAATAAATAATCCCCTCCCTCTTACATCACCTATTAGAGGATGCTTTTCCTGCATTGATTTTAAACGCTCCATCATAAAATCTCCCATTTTGGCAGCTTTCTCAGGCAATTTTTCCTCTATTACTACATCAATAGCAGCAGAGGCTGCGGCACAAACAATAGGGGCTCCACTAAAGGTAAAAGTATGCCAAGCTTTTTTACCAAAATCTGAGGGTAGTATATCTTCTTTGAATATGGTGGCGCTTATGGGAAGGCCCCCTCCCATAGCTTTGCCAACGATCATTATATCAGGTTGAAAATCATAATGATCACAGGCCCACATCTTTCCTGTTCTTCCAAAACCTGTTTGTATCTCATCGGTAATTAACAAAACATCATATTTATCACAAATCCCTCTTACGATTTTAAAATACTCTTTATCCGGAGGTATTATATGACCTCCATTGCCTAGCATGGGTTCGGCTATAAAGGCTGCTACATTATTGTAAGTTCCGTATCTTATCATATCTTCTAAAGCCCTTGCACATTCAAAATTACAGCTAGGATATTCTTTGCCATAGGAACAACGATAGCAATAAGGAGAAGGAATTTGTCTAAAACCAGGTATGGTGGGAAAGCCTTCTCTGTGGCAGGGTTGGCCAAGACTAAGAGTAGCAAGTGTTCCTCCGTGGTAGGCATTGTATAAGCTTATTACTTCATTTTTTCCTGTAATTTTCATCGCTCCTTCAAGTGCTGTCTCAACTGCCTCACTTCCACCACAAGCAAAGAAGAATTTGTTAAGCTTTGGAGGTGTAATCCCTGCAAGCTTTTCTGAAAGCTTTACTCTTGGGATATTGATACTTCCAGAGAAAGTAAGGGAAATTTTTTCAACTTGCTTTTTAACTGCTTCAACAACTTTTGGATGTGAATTTCCTATAGAAGTTGGTCCGGCCATCATAGATATGGCATCGATATATTCCCTTCCATTGATATCCTTAACAATGGCTCCCTTTCCCTCAACTAGAACAATGGGACTGTAACCCCATCCATGGATAACATACCTTTCGTCCTTTTCTATAAGCTCCTTTTCAGAATACCCGGTCTCCATTATAACTTCTCCTTTCTCTTAGTCTTTTAATCTTCATACAACAATACTTCTTCCTCACCTTCTCCGCTAACTAAAGCAGTTAATTGGTTTATTTAACCATTTTTGCACAAGAGCGTCTAACTACCAACTTAGCTTCACAAATACTTCTTTTTTCCTTTCCTTTTTCTGTCCAATTTTTTATCATATCAATAGCTATTTCAGTTAACTTGCGAAATGGGACATCAACAGTAGTTAAAGATGGATTGTTAATTGCTGAAAAGTATATGTCATCAAAGCCAATTACTGAGTAATCAGTGGGAACATTTTTTCCTCTCTCTTGTATGCATCTTATTGCACCAAAGGCCATAAGGTCAGACGAACAGAAAATAGCCGTGAAATCGTCTGGTGATTCCTTCAAAAATGTCTCCGTTGCTTCATAACCACTTTTATAGGTGAAATCCCCAGCTTTTATTAATCTATCTTCAACATCTAAGCTGTTTCTTTGCAGTGCCTCAATGTATCCTCTGAATCTCTCCTGAGAAGATAAAGTAGTATGTCTTCCTTTTATAAAAGCTATCCTTTTGTGCCCGAGATCTATCAAATACTGTGTTGCTTGCAGAGCACCTTCATAGTAATCAGTAAGTACTATTGGAGCCTCTGCACCAGGTATGTCTTCATCTACCAAAACTATAGGAATCCCTTTATTGATTAAATCGTTGACTGCCTGAGCTTTTAATCGTTCGCTTATTATGATTATACCGTCTACTCTCTGACTTTCTAGGACTCTTACATAGGCTAATTCTCTCTTTGCATTATTTTCAGAGCTACAAATTAACGTCCCATACCCCCTCTCATAACATACGTTTACAATTGTACCAATAAATTCTTGGTAGGCACAACTTAAGGCCTCAGGAACTATGACCCCTATTAAGTGAGTTTTAAGTCCTCTAAGAGCTTTAGCTCTGGCATCAGGGACATAACCAAATTCTTTAATAATTCTTAATACTTTTTGCTCAGTCTCCTTTTTCATATATCCTTTATTTTTTTTGTTTATTACTCTGGAAACAGTAGCAGGAGAAACCCCAGCTATCTTGGCAATATCTTTTATAGTTAGTTTCATTATCAATTTACGAAATCCTTTTTATAAAATTTCTATTTTTCTCTTTATAAAAGACTCTCCAAATATAAAATCGATTTATAATAACCTATTTTTATTATAACTATTTCTCATTTTTTGTCAAGATATCGCATTAAGATTCTTCTTCTCTAAAAAATTGAAAGTAAACTTAGGCTTTAAGGGGCTTTCAGGAGAAATAAAAGAGATAATGGCTATTCTACTATGAATGCACTCCTAAAAATTCGTAATTATTTTACACTATGATGAGTTTGATTTGGTTTGAAAAGTCCTTGGGGGGTAAATCCTATAACACGGTGGGCATTAAAAAAGAATCACTTTTCTCGTTTTCTCTGGTGGATAAACAGAGCTTCTGCAATAAGGACAGATGAACTGCTGAACTGTTATCTCTATTTCTTTGTCTTTTAGCTGCTCAAAGAATCTTTCCGGCTTTATCTTATAGGTACCATTTTTGTAAATCTTCTCAAACCCACAATGGGGACACTGTGAAGGGCGAAGAAGGCTATTTTTCTGAAGAGCTATTTTATTTCCCAAATTTTTAATCTGTTTCTCTTTCTCGCTGATGATATCGTTTAACTCCTCTATCTTCATCTTTTGTTCTTCAATGAGCTTATCTTTTGCATCGACTTTGGCTTTTTTGAATTTAGGTCCCCGTTTCTCAGGTTTTAGTGTCTTCTCCAGGGTATCTAAAGCTTTCTGGGTCCAGGCATAAATAGAAGGCCTACTTACCTTGTGCTTTCTGGCTATGGTCTGAATCTTTTCCCCGGCTATTACCTGGCAGACTATGAGAATCTTTCGCTTGATAGATATAGACCTAGAATCTCTCATTCTTTTCTATTCGATATACCATAATAATCTACAAAAGGGAGTTTGTCAAGGAAGAAGTGTAAAGTAATTATAAAATCTGACCACAAACCGTGCATAAGGTTTTTTGATATTATCTTACCTCAACCCATCTTTCCTCTTTGACTGACTTTTCCACCGCCTCCAGAACTCTCTGACATTCAACTCCATCGGCGAAATTGGGTGTGGGCATCCTATCTTCATCCAGGGCTTTCATAAAATCATAGACCACGTGAACAAAGGTATGTTCATACCCGATGATGTGTCCCGGTGGCCACCAGGCTTCTATATAAGGATGAGTAGCTTCGCTAACCAAAATTTTCCTAAACCCCTGCATCCCATCCGGGTCCTCACAGGAATAGAACCAGAGCTCATTCATATTCTCAAGCTCAAATAATAGGCTCCCCTTACTCCCATTTATCTCAAATCTCAAGCCATTCCGTCGGCCATTGGCAAATCTGGTTACTTCAAAACAACCCAAAGCTCCGCTTTTAAATCTGGCCAAAAAAAGAGTAGCATCGTCAACCGTAACTTCTCCCAGTTTCCCTCTTCTTGATTCTGCAGTAAGGCCGGTGGTAAGCTCCTCGCTCACTTCAAGCTCTGGCCTCTTCTTAATAAATGTTTCCTGCATCCCGACGACTTTAGCAAAATCTCCCACCAGATACCGGGCTAAATCTATTATATGGGAATTTAAATCACCATGAGCCCCTGCTCCTGCTTCTTCTTTTTTAAATCGCCAGACCAGAGGAAACTCCGGATCAGTGACCCAATCCTGCAGGTACTGGGCCCTGAAATGATAGATTTTCCCTACCCGTCCTTCTTCAATCAGTTTTTTAGCCAGACCGACAGCGGGAACTTTTCTATAATTAAAGCAAACCATATGTTTTACCCCGGCTTCCTTCGCTGCCTCCAGCATCTCCTCAGCCTCAGCCAAACTTACTGCTAGCGGCTTCTCGCAGAGGATATGCTTTCCGGCTTTAGCCGCAGCTACGGCAATTTCCCTATGAGTTGAATTGGGAGTATTGATATCAACCAGACCAATATCTTGGCGCTGGACAAGTTTTTCCCAGGATGTTTCGTAAGTTTCCCAACCAAACCTTCGTGCAGCTTCAGAAACAGCAGTCTCTGTTCGGCCACAGATCACCTTCGTTACCGGCACTGTCTCGGTTTCAAAGAACATAGCCACATCTCGGTAAGCATGTGAATGAGCCTTGCCCATAAACTTATAACCCACCATCCCCACGTTGATCTCTTTTGCCATAAAACTCCTCCTTTTTATCCAACTGCATGCCTTTCACAAAATTCTAGAGGGAGCATAAAATCGAGACAGAGACCTTTGTCCCATTTTTTTGCTCTCGCTCACTTTACCATAGTGCTTTTCCTGCTTTCTCATTTCTCCTGACACCAAACCTCAAAGATAGAACATCAAATGAACATGATCCATCAACCAATTTAGCCATTTAACGAAGTGTACTTAGGGTTATCTTTCAAAATCGCTCTACCATCCTCCTCCACCATCATCTTGGCAAATCCACACTTTTCTATAATTTCATAGTTATGTCCGGCATCTCCCGGAAACAGAGTGAGAAAAACAAACTCCTTATTTCCGGTATTTATGGTTCTATGACCCCAGTAAGGGGGTATGTATCCCAGTACACCCGGTTTCATATGGATAGCAGAGACTCTTCCTTGTCTGGTTTGCATTAGAAGATAACCCTCCCCCTCAAGACAAAAGTAAATCTCTGCAGTACCCTCCTTAGCGTGGAAATGCCCCTTGGTCATAAAATACTCATCCCCCACTTTTCCAGGATAGATTACGGTGGTGCTATAGATTATGTGTCCTGTCTCCTCAGGGATGTTTACCTCCCGTATCTGGTAGATGAAGGGGTTACCTTGAGATAAGAGTTTTTTAAGGGCAAGCTCATCTGCGTACATCCCCTGCATGTCACTTGTCTTTCTCTCGATTACCCGATCCGGATTTACTACGCCTCTTTTAAAATCCACCAGAGTCCTTATGGGCTTCATCAGTTCTTTCATTTTTTTGTTCCTCCTTACCACCAGCGATCTTGAGCAAATATGCCCGAGCGACCAACAGAACCCCACCGCAACTGGAGCCCTCAGAGCATTAGCTACCTGAGCTCCCTTTCTATCCAACTGCTTGTCAACCGTAGCTCATCTTAGTTATTGTAGCAAATGGAATCTTAGTGTAAAGTGAAATTAGATGAGGACTTTAACAGGCTCTTTTACCCTGGCAGGCTTTTTTCCTCAAAATCTCTTATAATCTCCCTGAGTCTTTCGCGTACCTTTTCGGTGAGATTTTTTGGCTGGTGATGCCCAAGTATTCTTTCTGAGAGCTCGCGAGCTTTCTCGACTACACCTTTCCCGCCCTCCTCCATCCATTTCTCATAGACAGAACGATTGGATAGCTTCGGCTGCCAATGTTCGCTGCTTCTTAGATATTCCAAGGTATGTGGCTCCTCTAAAAAATTCCCCTTGGGTCCTACTCTCTTGATCACCTCAAGGGCAATCGTCTTCGGTGAGACCTTAATGCCTTCGACAAAGCGATAAACTATTCCTGCCATCTCATTGTCGAGGGCCAGTTGTTCAAAACTTACTGTTAGACCAGTAGCGAACATCCCCGCATTTACCACTAAATTGACTCCTGAAGTAAAAGCACTGTGGAGGGTAAGGAATTTCTCCCAGGCATTTTGCTCATCCAGGCAATGTGAATCAGAATCGAGACCAATGGTATGAGAGGGGATATGATAGAATCTTGCTAGCTGCGCCCCGGCTATGCGCATGAGAGCTGTCTCAGGACCTCCGATGACCACATTTGCCTGCCTCATATCAAAAGTGGTCCAGGCGCTTCCGTAGACAACAGGGGTTCCTTTTCTCACTAACTGGC
>Ga0315533_1002781_pt1 | contig 11864 bp, 9 predicted proteins | sample SalMarSW160130MG_FD_203081 | JGI IMG/M metagenome (GOLD analysis project Ga0315533, IMG submission 203081) | Salt marsh sediment microbial communities from the Plum Island Ecosystem LTER, Massachusetts, United States - Salt Marsh Sediment SW1601-30 ...
CTCCAGCCGCACTTGTAGTTTTTTCCTATTTTCAATCCTGATTTTTTCTCTTTTCTGCTCGATTCGTGCAGTATTTGCGTCTTTTAAGCTTGGCTCTTTTAACTCACCTTGAAACAGTCTTCTGCATTGTTTTTCTATTAACGTACCGGAGCCACCGCCGCACTTGCTTCCTGTCCGCCATTCCTGAATGATTCGTTTGCCGTTTACCGACTTTACATGGAAGAAGTAGGAATCCTTCGCCCCTATGTGAAAAATATATACAGCTTGCGGAGCTAAAATCTCCGCTCCCTTTGGAATCGCTACGCTGTCATACACACACGTTACATCCTTGAAAACCATCGGAAAATATGAAGCGCCACTTCCAGTAAAAGCAGTGTTTTTAATACTGCTCTCTGGTAACCTCCTTGTCGTATCCAGCCATGCCTCTTTAACTGCGCCAATAGGATTCGCAAAGTGCATTATAGGCTTCGGACAGTACAATATTTTCTTGTCCTTGTTAATAACAGCATAATGAATGCTGCTGCTGCCAATGTCAAAGCCTACAAACAAATCCTCCGCCGTCCTTTTTTTCTTTCCTTTAACGCTACGCTCCATTATCTCTCCGTTATAAGCTCATATTAGTCCTGTTAATAAGCTGTTAAATTCTAAATGAGTTTTTATACAAAATCATCAGGCAAACAAAGGTAAATAATCTGAACTGTTAATTTTGTCAAGTAACCCACAGGTAAACCAACAGCTGTTCCACATCGGAATTCCCCCATATTAAACACCTATCTATCTGTTATATAAGGCCTTGGCAAAAATTAATCTGAAAATCAAACAATTTCACTGGTTATACTAATTATAATACTACTTTAAATTATTATAATATAAATCATATATAACATGAGTTCCCTGTTATAAACCGTATGTATACGGATACGTTTCAGGAATTGTTTGTTTATCTATTTAAAACAAGCTAAAATCAGTATATGTTTTTTTCACTAAAAAGACGGTTATAATACCTTTTTTGCTGGAAAATATTCCTTTATTAGTGTAGTCTTTCAAAATATTATTTTGTTTTAAGGGAGGCCTTTAATGAAAGTAAGCTTTAATAAAGAAGCCCTTGCTGATGCGTTAGGTATATTAACATCTGTAGTACCGGCACGAACACCAAAACCGATCCTGCAATGTGTTCACATAAATGCTGGAGAAAAAGATGTTCGCATATCAGCCACGGATTTAGAGACAGGGATTAGTTATTTATTAACAGAGGTACAAGTCGAAGAAAAAGGCGAGGTTGTAGTCCCAGCGGATAGATTAGCTGGTATTGTGCGCGAGAGCAGCGAAAGCGTGCTGATGGTAAAGACGGAAAATGGTACCTGCGAGATAATAGGTGCTGACAGCCATTTTACTGTCTATGGGCAGGAGCCGGAGCATTATCCTTCAGTGATGACCTTCGAGGGAGAAGCCGACATAACAATGCCGCTTGATAATCTAAAAGCAGGTATTGAGCAGTGTCTCTTTGCTACAGCCAAGGAAACAAGCCGTTATGCTATTAATGGTGTGCTTTGGGAATTCAAGGGCAAGAAGCTGATTGTAGTTGCTACAGACGGAAGGAGATTGGCGCGCTCCAGAGTCAATCTCAACTCATCTCCAAGCGAGAAAATTACCACACAGAAAATTATAGTTCCTGCCAGAACTATGGCGTTGCTTGCTAAAATAAGTGCACACGAAAAGGATAACCTTGAGGTGAAACTTAATGATAACCAGGTAGTTTTTAGACATGCAAATGTGGTTATAAGTTCGGTTCTTGTAGAAGGAAAATTCCCCAACTATGAGGACATAATCCCCAAAGACTATAGTAATAAGATTGTTTTAACAACCGAGGCGGTTTTAAGTGCTGTTCGTCGAGCAGCCTTATTAACAAGTGAAGAGTCAAGAGGCATCAAACTCTCTATAAGCAAAGATATTATTGAGTTTTCAAGCCGAGCGCCTGAAGCTGGTACTGCACAGGTCACTATTCCCGTTGAATATGATGGCAAACCAATTGATATTGGTTTTAACCCACAGTTTTTGATTGATGCCCTGCGGGCTATGCATACAAATGATTTCGAGATGCAACTGGGCCAGTCAGATACGCCCGGTCTTATAAAAAGCGGAGCGGATTTTCTTTATGTTCTGATGCCGATAAGCCTTGGTTAGCAGCTGGACTAAGTCGCAAACTAATGCTCAGCGAAGCCATCAAGGAACCACGAAGATTCAGGATTCTATATTTGTAAATTATGCGCTTACAGCGATGAATTAATTTTATAAGTAACGGTTAATAACGGATGGTGGAAAACCCTTATTTCTTTGAAAGGCAGACTGAGGATACAGCAAAGCTAAGTGATGTGCTTGCGGTGCTGATGGACAACAAAATCGCGCCGCAGCAGGAGCGATTTTCTTCTGTATACGAGATCTGGCAGCAATTACTGCCGCCCGAGCTTTCCAGGCACTGCCGAATCGATACTATTTCCAACGGACAGCTAAAAGTGCTTGTAGATTCACCTTCTTATATGTACCAAATTCAGTTGTGCCGATCAGATATTCTGGCGGGATTAAAAAGTCATTGTCCACAGTTTCGCATAACAAGGCTTAAACTTTCTGTTGGTTGAATATCAACGTAAATTGTAAAGCGAAAACCGAGAAAAGTCCGATTTATTACTTAAGCACCCCCGTTCCTATTTTTAACAGGAGACATGGGGGCAGGATAACAATTCTACACGGCAGGTTTATATGGATACACATAAATACGATGCAAGTAATATAAAGATACTTGGCGGGGTTGATGCGGTTCGCAAACGGCCGGATATGTATATCGGCGACCGAGGCGTTGGCGGCCTTCACCATTTGGTCTATGAGGTGCTGGATAATTCTATAGATGAGGCTATGGCCGGCTTCTGCCAGAATATAACTATCAGGATAGGTCCTGATGGCAGCTGTATGGTTGAGGATGATGGCAGAGGTATACCGGTGGAACTGCACAGGGAGGCAAAAGTCAGCGCTTTGGAGGTTGTCCTTACGACCCTTCATGCCGGCGGCAAGTTCGACTCGGATAGTTACAAAGTAGCGGGAGGACTGCACGGCGTAGGTGTCAGCGTTGTTAATGCGCTCAGCGAATGGCTCGAAGCAGATGTTTATAGGGACGGCAAACACTATCATTTTGAATGTGCTCGAGGCAAGAGAAACGGACCAGTGAAGGAGATAGGAACAACAAATAAAAGGGGTGCGAAAATAACGTTTATGCCGGATGAGGATATATTCGGCGATACTGAGTTCTCATACGATACGCTTCTGAAGCGAATACGCGAGATGGCATATTTAAATGCGGGCCTAAGGATCGCATTTTGTGACGATCGAATAAAGAAAAAAGAGGTATTCAAGTTCGATGAGGGCGTCAAAGCCTTTATCAGACACCTCAACGAAGGCAAAGAAACACTGCACAAGGATGTAATTTACTTAGCCAAAGAGGACCCAAAGTCGAGGCTGAGCTGTGAAGTGGCTATGCAGTATAATGATGGATATACCGAAAATGTTCTGGCTTTTGCAAATAATATCCGGAATATCGACGGCGGGACACATCTTTCCGGCTTTAAAACCGCCCTGACGAGAACTATGAACTATTACGCCAAGACTAATAACCTGCTTAAAAACGGCCAGGCAACAACCGGCGATGACTTGCGTGAAGGATTAACTGCGGTAGTGACGATAAAGCTATCAGAGCCCCACTTTGAGGCACAGACGAAAGTCAGGCTGACCAATCCCGAAGCCGGCACTTTCATTGAAACCACTGTTAATGAGCAGCTTGGACATTACCTGGAGGAACACCCAACCGAGGCCAAACGTATTTTGAATAAGGCTATCCAGGCTGCGGCTGCAAGAGAGGCTGCAAGAAAAGCGCGTGAGCTTACACGGCGTAAAGGTGCTCTTGGCAGTGCCAATCTACCCGGCAAGCTCTGGGACTGTGCCAGCAAGGAAAAGACCTCTACAGAAATTTTCATCGTCGAAGGTGACTCAGCCGGCGGCTCGGCAAAGGCCGGCCGGGACAGGAACATACAGGCGATTCTGCCTCTAAAAGGCAAGATTCTTAACGTGGAGAAGGCCAGACTGGAGAAGATGCTTGCGCATGATGAAATCAGAACTATGATAAGCGCTCTTGGAACTGGTATCGGCATAGATGAATTTGATGTGCAGAGATGCAGATATGGGAAAATAATATTGATGACGGATGCAGACGTCGATGGTGCCCACATCAGAACGCTGCTTCTGACCTTTTTGTTTAGACAGATGCAACAGCTGCTTACCGAGCGTATGATTTATATTGCTCAACCGCCTTTGTATGAAATCAGGATCAAGGGACAGAGAAAGTCTGAATATATCCTGAGTGAAGCTCAGATGCGAAAGCGTATGGTTACTCGCGGCCTTGAGGGCACAACACTATTCATAAGGAATGGTGAAGCAGGAAAGAAACGCTCCAAGTCACAGCAGACCGCTAAGGCAGGCCGAGGACAGGTCCGTACAGTTCAGGACAAAGAATTGTCAACTCTTGTTAAATACCTGGCTGATGCTGAAAGAATTATCAACGTTCTTACAAGACGGGGGATCAATTTTGAAGAGTTTGTAAGTGCACATTATAATCCTGCAAAAGGTGGGCTGCCGCGTTTTATTATCAAGGTGCAGGGCCGACCCGACGAGGTTTTTTACGAAAAGGGCGAATATGAAAAACGATTAGATAAGCTTGGTGAGTCAGTGGAATATGATGCCGAGGAGCTGCACGAGCTGGTTCGTATTAATCAGATAAATGATAAGTTAAAAGATGAATTCAGCTTGGACCTGAGTGATTATCTATTAAAACTGGTTAAAGCTGTTTCCGGCGAGGCTGTGCCGACCAAGTTTCAGTTAGTCAATGACAAGGACGCTTACGATATCGCATCGCTTGGTGAAATCTGTCCGTCGATCCGGCAAATTGGCGGCAGGGGAATCGAAATAAAACGCTTCAAGGGTTTGGGGGAGATGAATGCTGATCAGTTGTGGGATACCACTATGAATCCCGCTACACGGACACTGTTGAATGTTCGTGTTGATGATGCCGGCGAGGCCGACAGGCTCTTTAGTATATTGATGGGTGATGATGTGGAAAAACGACGGAACTTCATTCAGGAACATGCGCTCGAAGTCCAGAACCTCGATGTTTAAAAAGAAAACCCCGCAATAAATTGCGGGGCTAAATATATAGGTCACAGAGGGTGGTTTTGTAAATTGATTATCAACTACTTACTGTGTAAAAATTAGCACGCGTTCACGGAACTTATCAAAATCCAGGTCACCCTTAGCAAAGGTGTCGATGTCAGACTTTTTCGCTCGAATGATAAGAACTGTCGCAGATGTGACCTCTAAATCACTTGGTAAAGCTGGTGTAACTATGCTCATTGATTTTTCATCTTTGTTTTGTACGATGACTTGACCTGTTCCGGGAAGCGATCTCATCATACTACCATAGCCGCCGTAGCCACCACCCCTGTAGTCGCCATAGGACAAGCCGCCTCCGGTGACTGTAGCAATCACCGACTCGTCTGGTTTCAAGCCTCGGATGTTTGATGCGTGTTTTAATGCTTTGATAATGTTTGTCTTGAGGTTTTCCACTTTCTCAGCATCATATTTCTCTTCTTCGCGTTCTGTTCTGCGTCTTCGGTCTTTTTGCGGCTCGTATATTTCCTGCTTCATCTGATCCCAGACCGGGTCAACATCTTCTTTTTGAGTTTGTTGTTCTTCTTCCTGCACTGTAGGTCCAGATGAGAGCGGGAAATCCACCTTCTTTAGGAACAGCGCGCCATAGCCTTGAAGGTACATAGTTTGAGCCGTTCGGCCGCTCTGCACAAAAAAATCCCTAGAAAACCACATGTTCTTGGACTGTTCCTGTCCCAATTGTTTGTCAAAGATACGTGCCATAACAGTCATATCTTCCACTATTGTAGCGAGGTCTTCAGCCTTCATTTCTGAAGTTGGGATCACCAGGACTTTGCTGGCACCGCTGTGTGGTAATGAAATTCTGGGATTAAAGCGGAGCTCAGCAAGATTTTTACTCAGTTTAGAAAGGCTCTTTGCTCCCGTGCTTTTTGCAGCTTCCATCTGCTCACGTGCAGCGTCCATCTGCTCACGAGCGGCTTCCATCTGTTCTCGAGCAGCCTCCATTTGCTCCTGTTTTGCCGCAGCCTCAGATGCTTCTACCTGCGCCGGTTCCGGAGTGGTAGGCGCAGGGGTCGGCTCGGGTGGTGTCGAAACCGCTTGAGCTAATGCAAGACCTGACGCGGTCAAATTGAGAATGACAAGTACAGTAATTGTTCGGGTTAAAGTCTTCATTTTTTGCTCCTTTCGATTTTAAATTAACGTTAATAAGTTACATTAGATAGTTACTTCTGCTATTTTATGTTTATTGAGCCGTTGTGGGTTTCAAGGTAGAGTTCACCCTCGCCTTTGCCGAGTGTCCCTGTAAGTTTTTTCTTAGTTATCTTTCCTGTTACAGTTATCGGCAAATCGGTATTTATTGAGCCATTGTGCGTCGAGAGATCAACTTTGGCGGAGTAGTTCGGCGGAACTGTTAGACTGACGCTGCCATTGTGAGTAACCATTGATACATTGCATGCCGGCGGGGCAACTGTAGAGTAAAATGCCTTTGCGTTGCCGTTGTGGGTTCGAAGTTTTATATCGCCTGAAACGTCTTCACAAACGACTAAGCCGTTATGTGTTTGAAGTTGTGTATTGCCTGCAATTTCTTTGCAAACTATTTTTCCATTGTGCGTTTCAAATTTGGCTGTTCCAGAGATTTTCTCTGCTGTGACCTTTCCATTGTGCGTTGTGCCGTTGAGCTGTCCGGTTAAACTTTTGATTTTTAGAGCCCCATTGTGTGTGGTAAGGTCGGCGCTGGTTTGGTTCGGGACAGTTACATCAAGACTGACGCTGACGTATTTGCCCGGAGCCAATTTAGGCTTTTCGATTTTTGCAGTGAGCTTTTTGCCGGAAGAGATAAGCTCTACTTTTACCTCTTCAACGAGCTTTTGAGCGTTTTCTTCGGTGTCTGCCTTGGCGATAATCGTGGCTGTGAGACTGCACTCAGCAACATCGGCGCCGGTGATATTGATATAACCGTTGTGGGTTTGAGCTTCAAATAGGCTGCCTGCCGGCAGAGGCTCTGAGAGGTGGACTGTCTTTTCATATTTTGCCGTTGGAATACAACCTTCTGCACAGGAACAGTCCACAGCAGCAATCAGCAAACACAACAAAAAAACCACATGTACCTTTGGGAAATTATATTTCTTCATTTTTTTCTCCTTTGATTATGTGTTTTTCCTGTTTTTTGGGTTATTTTATTCTTATTAAACTGTTATGTGTTTTCAGGTATACCTTACCAACACAGAGAAGTTGACCCGGACTTATGGTTTCCATAAGCTTTTTCTTTCTTGCCTTTCCGGTCACTGTCAGTGGTAAATCAGTTCTTATGGAGCCGTTATGCGTCGAGGCTGGTTTAAGATAGCAGTTTGTATTCATTTTTGGCCCCTTTCGATTACTCGGTTCTATTTGTTTCTTTCATTTAAGTTGTTTAAATTATTAGATTTATCCACACCTATGCTATCGGGTTGCGTATAGATCAATAGTTGCGCCATATCCTGCCTTGTACGCTGTAATTCATCCTCCGTCTGCAGGGCCAGTGTCTCTAAGCCGGCTGCAAGCTGGCTTTTGTCCTGCCGTCGATTGTGCTCTATTTGATTAAGGGATGATGCGAACCACTGGCGATCCTGCGTTTGAGCGGTGTTGATAGAATCGATAAGCTCCTGGAGGCGTTGGTTCGTTACTGTACTTGAGGCGGCTAATGTCTGAATCGCAAAGTTACTCAGGTCACGACGGTATTGCTGCTGAAGCTCATCTTTAAGCTGAGCGTACCCGCTTGCAAGGCCTACCTGCATATACTGACCCATCTCCTGGAGCACATTCTCTCGAATGGCAGGTTCAATGGCGGAGCGAAGCTGTTCTATATCCGGCGTTTTCGGGGCCGATAGTCGGCCAACGGTATAACCGCAGGCGATTAGTAATACCGCTGCCGCGGCGTATTTTATCAGACCTTTCATCGGTTTAATTCTGTCAATGAACCTTATTGTCTTGAACTCATCCTGAGGAATGTCGGCAGCTTCGATAAGTTTCGCAACTGTGGCTTCTGTTAGTTCCTGTGGTGGGCCTGGCGGAACATCCGTATTTGCAAGGGCCTCTATCGCCTTATCTAAAATGTCTTTCGGTTCTTCCATAATTAAACCTGCCTTTCTTACGTAACAGCAGCCTTTTCAAGATGTTCTTTCAGTTTTGTTCTGGCTCGGTGCAGCAATACACCGGCGGTGTTGGCTTTAATGCCAAGCTCTTTAGCAATTAGGCGGTAGCTCATATTGTTAAGATATCTCAGGCAGAAAACCTGGGCTTCCTGCGGCGGAAGCTGACTTAGTGCCTCTCGTAATCCGATAGCTAACTCCTGTGCTTGAATCTGCTGGAAAGGCTCAACATCGTTGCTTGGTACAGTAGCACAATCAGCAATATTGGTGCTGATATTAGGCTCACGCATCCGCTGACGCAGCCGATCTATTGCACGGGCGGTAGCTAACCGAATCAGCAACGCCGGGAAGCTTCGCACATGCTGGCGTCGTGAAACTTCCAGGGCACAGATGAACGTTTCCTGGAAGCAGTCAGCCGCATCTGTATGGTTGCCCAGCAGCCTGTATGCGGTGTTCCATACAATCGGGCCGTGCTTGTTCACAACTGCCTGCCAGTCAATTACCTGCAACCGAGTCTCCTTCAATTAGCCGCTCAGGGCCGCCGTTTCTCAGCCTTTTCAGTATATTAGTCGACACAGGATGGCTTTTATTACAGTTAACGTCATATTTACTGCAAAACAAGGCGTTTTTTATTTAGCCAATCAATCTATTGGTGGATTAAGCATCGCTGTGATGGTTATTGTGTATGAATTTCGAGATCAGTATTATGAGCATCTTAAAAAACTATTGCTGCGTAGCCGACGCTATCGGTGCTCGATGTGCCCATCTTATAGAGCATCACCTCGTTGCTGTTGGTGTGTGCGAGTAGCAGCCCCTTGGCTTTTCCGAGGCTTTTCGCCGCCGCGACCGTCGCCGCTGCCGCACCGGCACCGCAGGCGTTGTAATTCTCAGCGGCGTTTTTGAGCATGGCCTGCGGCTCCATCTTTAAGGCCAAATCAATAAATTTTCTGTCGTTGACCTCATTTGACCAGCGTATTGCTTCAGGGCCGGTTCCCATCGGCACAAAGCCGTAACGTGGGCCGTAATGTGTCAGATCGGTCGAGCCAATGCAGATGACCGTCTTTCCCGCCTGCGTGATAATGTCGCCGATGGCCTGGCCCAGTACAATCGCCTTTTCGCTCGGCGGGACGATAATAGGCAGAATTTGAGCATCAGGGAACAGATACTTTATAAAAGGTACCTGGACCTCGATACTATGTTCACCTCTGTGAGTTGATGGATTGCTGACAGCTAATTTTTGATTTACCAGCCGCTCAGCTATGTCAGTATCAACGGCCACATCACCAAGCGGCGTCTCCCAGAAGCCGCTGTCATCGAGAGCGGCTATTGGCCCGAAGTAGCTGTGTGCGGCTCCGAATATTACAAATGTATTTACCCCGTTAGAGAATTTGTCTTTATCACGTACATTTTCTTGAGAGTTTTCTCTAACGGGGTGAACTTCTTCGTGACGCCTGTCTTGAGCTTGGTCGAAGGACCGTTTTACAGCTGAAAAGACCATTGCCGCTAAACTGCCGCTGAATGTCCAGCCGGCGTGCGGGACAATGCCGGCAGCAATTGTTTCGGGAAGTGGTACACTCAACGCTCTGGCCTCAAGGCATTCTTCGATTTCGGCCACGCAGGAGCTATGCTGTCCTGGATAGAACTGACCGGCAACAATTGGTTTTCTGGTTCGCATTTTGGCACCTATCTGGCTACGGCTTGGCCTATCCCGCTCCGGCTACGGCCTTCGCCGAGACGAGCGCCAAGACGAGTCACTTGCCTTTTTGGTATTGATTCGTTATGATTACGGGATAATTAAGAACTCCAATATTTTACGCAGTTAGGGAGAAAAAAACAAATGGCATCTGAAAAAACATCTCCTGCTCGTCATGGCGAAGTGTCAAATAGTAGCCAGATAGCAGTTGTAATGGGCTCGGACAGTGATATGGAAGTAATGCAAAGCTGCATTGATACGCTCGATGGCTTTGGCATAAAACCTATAGTGCGGATAATCTCAGCGCATCGCGCGCCGGAAATAGCCGCTGAATTTGCTCAAAATGCTGTTGAGAACGGCATAAAAGTCATAATTGCCGCTGCGGGTATGGCTGCACATTTAGCGGGTGCGTTAGCGGCACGAACCACACTGCCGGTTATTGGGGTGCCGTTAATCGCTGCGGGCGGCCTGGAAGGCGTTGATGCGCTGCTGAGCACGGTACAGATGCCGCCGGGCGTACCTGTAGCAACGATGGCTATCGGAAAAGCCGGCGCCAAAAACGCCGCTATATTTGCTGTGCAAATCCTGGCGCTGACAGATAAAGAGCTTGAAAAGAAACTATCCGATTTCAAAAAGTCTCAGAAGCAAAAAACAATCGATAAAAATTCCGCGCTTCGTTAAAAACTCGATTCTCGATGCTGGATGCTTGATACTCGGAATAAGAAGACGAAGGACAGAATACAACAATTGTTTAGCCGGCACGCCTGCCGTGCCGGTTGACGACAAACGACATACTCGATACGCAATACGATAAAAATACCAACTATTGGGTATGAAATAATAAGAGCATTCCGTTGAATTTCGGCCGATAAATTATATTGTGGAGGGGGCGGAGAGACAAATATTATATCGTAACCTTCAACTTTTCTTTGTCGGATTTTGGGGGTAGAATTGGGGGGCAATTCAAGAAGGAAGGAGAAAAAACAAATTAAAATGGGAAAAGTCTGGTTTTACCGGACGTGGAAGAATACAGGGATTCGCTGGAAGAGATAGAACACAATTTTTTTTGTTTACTAACGGTAATATTCTTGCTTTGAAATCTTTTAGCCGATATTGTAAATAGCATAAGAACTTAAAACAAAGTCGTTTTTTGCATAAAATCTGCAAAATAAGCCAAAATATTAGAGGGGAAACTTAATGTTAATCGAATTCCGAGTAAAAAATTTCAGGTCTTTTCAGGATGAGCAGGTACTTAGCCTTGTAGCGAATGGAGATAAAAAAACACTGACTGGAAATTGTACGACCATCGGTAAATTGCGGCTTTTAAAAAGCGCTGGAATCTACGGGGCAAACGCATCAGGGAAAAGTAATTTTATAAAAGCAATATACATAATGCGGAATCTTGTCGAGAAATCAGCGAACTTTGAGCCTGATAGGAATCTACCAGTAAAACCATTTTTGCTGAACGGTAAATCGGAAAAAGAACCGAGTGTTTTTGAAGTAACCTTTTTTCATAATGGAATCAAATATCAATATGGTTTTGCTACCACAAGGAAGCGTATTCAAAAAGAATGGTTGCTTGCCTACCCGAAAGGTGTTGGGCAGGCTTGGTATGAACGTACCTTCAACGAAAAAGAAGGCAAGGATGATTGGAAATATAGTTCATTCCTAAAAGGGGATAAGGCGAAATTAGCAAGCAAAACCCGGGAGAATGTCTTGTTTCTATCGGTGGGCGCACAATGGAACAATGAGCAATTGACTACTGTTTATAACTGGTTCAAGGAAAATCTGCGAGTAGCACCACCAAGGGAGTATTGTAGGCCCATCACAGCTCA
>Ga0315533_1002782_pt1 | contig 11862 bp, 15 predicted proteins | sample SalMarSW160130MG_FD_203081 | JGI IMG/M metagenome (GOLD analysis project Ga0315533, IMG submission 203081) | Salt marsh sediment microbial communities from the Plum Island Ecosystem LTER, Massachusetts, United States - Salt Marsh Sediment SW1601-30 ...
TCGCCTCTTTTGTGAAACTCATACACTCGGCATTTCTCTCTCGCCTGCCGGACGGTCTGAAGAATGTGAAAGAGGTTTCGCCCCTACAGACGCTTCCTATGGTTGTGCTTGCCTTGCTGTGTGTGTTTTTCGGGGTCTTTTACCACGTGCCGCTGAAGCTGTTCATTTATCCTGCCTTGAATATAGAGCCGGGGACCGCAATTTTCGGCACCTGGGATTCGACTCTGGCCACAGCTCTGATAATAGTCGGCATTGTCCTTGGACTTCTTATTTTGCTGGTTGGTTCGCTGGCAAAAAAAGCCCGAACCGTGCCGACCTGGACCTGCGGTGAGGCACAGACCAACGAGCAAATGATAATACCCGGAACGCATTTTTACAAAACGGTTTCGTCTATGGGCGGCTTAAAGCAGCTTTACAACGGCCAGGAAAAAGGTTACTTCGACCTCTACGACCAAAGCGCAAGGATTGGCCTTGCCTTAACAGAATTCCTGAGGTGGCTGCACTGCGGCCTGCTGCCGATGTATTTGACCTGGGTAATTGTGGGGTTACTGGTGATTCTGCTTATAGTTTGTAAGGTTTGGTGAGGCGAATATGAGCATATTTTTTGTCTTGATGCTGTTTATAATAATCGCTGCAATTATCGCGGTAGAGACCAGAAATCTGTTAAGCTCGGTGATTTGCATTGGTGCAATCGGGTTCGGGGCCTCCCTGATGTTTTTATTCCTGTGTGCTCCCGACATCGCAATAACCCAGATTGTCGTTGAGGTTCTGGGCCTGATTCTCCTTATTCGGGCGACCATTTCCCGCGACCTGACCTTCATCGCCGGCGACAGGGAATTTTTCGGCGTTGTCGTCTCGGTGGTGATTGTTCTGGTGATTGCATTAGTCGGCATAGAGGTCTTTGAGACCCTGCCTGATTTCGGCACGCCGATTTTTGCCCAGGTGCCCGACGCTGCTTCCCAGACTTACATTAGAGAAGGTCTGCAGAAGACCGGAGCGGCAAATCTTGTGGCCTCGGTCATTCTGGACTTCCGTGCCTACGATACGCTCGGCGAGGCAACGGTGCTGTTCACCTCGATTATCGGGGCAACCGTTATATTGCGGAAAAGGCCTAAAAAACTGCTGGGAGAGGTGGACGAATGAAAGGTATGACAGTAATAGTAAAGACCATCGCCAGTTGGGTCAAGGTGTTGATTTTTCTGTTCGGTATTTACATTATCGTTTTTGGCCATCTTACTCCGGGCGGCGGTTTTGCCGGCGGCGTGATTCTGGCCTCTTCATACGTATTGCTTATGCTGGCCTTCGGCAGGGAATTTGTAGAGGAAAACCTCTCCCGGACCGCCGCCTCAAGACTTGATTGTCTGGGTGCATTTTTGTTTATCCTGATAGCGATTCTGGGACTGGTTTTCGGCGGTTCTTTCTTCGTCAATTTCCTTTATCAAAAATATCTGCCGGGAGAAGCTTTGAACCTTATAAGTGCGGGCACTATACCGTTGTCGAACCTTGCCATCGGCTTGAAAGTCGCTGCGTCGCTGTTCCTGGTAATTTTTGCTCTTTCGACGTTCAGACCCGGGAAATCGACTGATAAAGAGGAGTAAAACAAATGCTTTTTGCTTTATGCTTTTTACTGTTTATGATTGGCCTGTATTGTACAGTCGCCAAAAAAAATATGGTCAAGATTGTCATCGGCATTATGATTATGGAATATGCCGTCAATCTTTTCCTGATTATGCTCGGCTTTCGCTCCGGCGGTACGGCACCGATAATCGACAGAAGTTATCTCGAGCCGGGGTCGGTGCAAATCACAAGCGGCTTCCTTAATAGCTGTGTTGACCCGCTGCCCCAGGCACTCGTACTTACCGCAATTGTTATCAGCTTAGGTTCGCTGGCGCTTATGATTTCGATATGCATTAGAACCTATGAAAAATACGGCACCTTTGACATCACCAGCATAAGGAGGTTAAAAGGATGAGTCCCGCACCGTTGCCTGTTTTTGTTGCTGTGCCTTTGGTAGCGGCGTTCCTGCTGCCGATTTTCGGTAGTTTCGGTAAAAAAGGCAAAGCCGTTGCAACGGTTCTTGCCAACGTGGCGACCGCTTCACTGCTGGTATTGGCTTTCGCCTCTATCGGCCGCTCCGAGGTCTATGAAATAGGCAAATGGTCCATCCCGCTCGGTATTAACCTCGTCCTTGACGGCTTAAGCTGTCTTCTGCTTTTGGTTATTAGCGTCGTCAGTGCCGCTGCGATGCTCTTTAGCGCCAGATATATGGAACAATACACCGCCAAGCCGAAATTCCTGAGCTTGTTTTTGCTTATGGTTGCAGGTATGAACGGCGTGGTGCTGTCCGGAGACATTTTCAATTTGTTTGTATTTCTGGAGATTGCTTCAATCGCATCTTATGCGCTTGTCGGCTTTGGTTGCGAGCACGAAGAGCTTGAGGCGTCCTTTAAGTATATGGTCCTTGGCAGCATCGGTTCTTTGTTTATACTTTTTGCGGTTGCTGTTGTTTACGGCAATACCGGCACACTCAATATGGCCTATATCTCTAAAGCGGTCGCAAGCTCCGGCCTGAATACCGGCCTTACATTTGCCCTTGCCTTGTTTATTACCGGATTCGGCCTGAAGGCCGCCTTGGTGCCGTTTCACGCCTGGCTGCCCGATGCACATCCATCGGCCCCTGCGCCGATTTCCGCAATGCTGTCCGGCGTGTTGATAAAGGCACTCGGCGTTTATGCCCTCGCTCGTGTGCTTTTCAATGTCTTCGGTGTCTCGGTTCAAATCGGCTGGCTCTTAATAGCACTGGGGTTGATAAGTATGATTGCCGGTGCGTTTCTGGCAATAGGCCAGTGGGATTTCAAGCGGCTCTTGGCCTATTCGAGCATCAGCCAGGTAGGTTATGTGGTCCTCGGTATCGGCCTTGGCGCCACTTTAATCGCCACAGAAAGCAATCCGGCCTGGGCCTCTCTGGCTATTCTCGGCGGGCTGTTCCATCTTGTCAACCATGCTGTTTATAAGTCCCTGTTGTTCCTGACCAGCGGCTCGGTCGAGATGGCGACCGGCACGAGACAGCTAAAGCAGATGGGCGGACTGGCGGAAAAAATGCCTGTAACACGCGCCTGCTGCACCGTCGCATCGGCTTCAATCGTCGGCATCCCGCCCTTTAGCGGGTTCTTCAGCAAGCTGATTCTGGTGGTCGCGGCGATTCAGGCGCACTTTTACTGGCTTGCAGCGGTAATTATTTTCGTAAGTTTGTGTACTTTAATTATGTACTTGAAGGTTCAAAGATACGTTTTTCTCGGTGAGCTGCCGGAAAATCTGCAACAGATAAGAGAGAATAAGGGCTCTATGCTTATTGCAATGATGACCTTGGCCTGCTTATGCGTGCTTATGGGGCTGCTTGTGATAGTGCCGTCCTTGAAAGTTGCTATACTTGACCCTGCGGTAAAGGTGTTGACCGACGGGCTGGAATACTCAACCAGGATAATTGGCGGATAGCTATAGCAGACAGTATGTAGGTAAAGAAAAAACTAAATGAGATACGATATACGAAATACGAGATACGAATTATGAGGCGATTGATTTATTTTGTTTTGGCACTTATTGTTTGGATAGCAGGCACCTGGCCCTTTGTCGATGGCAAAATCGACTTGCAGGTTATGACCGCAGGGGTGATAGCTGCCTTTATCGTTGCGGTTTTATTCCACGAGATACTACCCAAGGAGCACCTTGTATTTATCTCACCGGTGCGGATATTCTGGACATTGGTTTATCTGCCGGTATTTTTCTATTATGTGATAAAAGCCAATTTTGACGTTGTCTATCGCGCTTTGCACCCTAAAATGCCGATAAAACCCGGCATCGTAAAAATAAAAACGAATCTGAAAACGGAATCAGGCATTACCGCTTTGGCAAACTCCATCACCCTTACGCCGGGCACCCTGACGGTGGATTTGACTAGGCAGGGAGAGGATAACTTTTTGTATATTCACTGGATAAACGTCAAATCCAGCGATGTCGAGCAGGCAACCAGGCTTATTGCTCGAAGGTTTGAGTGGTTCCTGAAGAGAATTTTCGAATAGGAAAGCATAACTATGACAACGTTATTTTACATCGGCTTGTTTATTTGTTGTTTCCTGTGCCTCTACAGGATAGGTCGCGGCCCCACCGCCCCCGACAGGACCGTGGCTATTGATATATTAGGCATAGTCATAGTGGGTTTCTGTGCTATTCTCTGTCTGGGTACCAAAAAGAGTTACTGCCTCAACGTCGCTCTTGCCTGGGCGCTTTTGAGCTTTATCGGTACTATAGCACTGGCAAAGTTTTTGGAGGGCAGAAATTTCGATGACTGATATTATTGGCTACATAGTGATAACCATAGGAATCCTGTTTGACATATTCGGCTGTATAGGTCTGGTTCGTTTCCCTGATGTTTACAACCGCCTGCAGGCCTCGACCAAATGCGTAACTCTCGGCACCATTCTGGTGCTGGTCGGCGTTGCCTTTGTCCACGGCTGGGGCTCTATAAGTGCAAAAGCGATAATTTGCGCCGTGTTTATATTGATAACCTCGCCCACTGCCGCACATGCAATCGCCAAGGGCTCTTACGCCTCGGGTGTGCCCTTGTGGGAAAACAGCGTCGTTGACAAATACGCAGAAGAAGTTGACAAGGAAAGTTCATAGTTCGTAGTTCATGGTTCATAGATGTAGAGATGTATGAGCTTTAATTTTGAAAAACTGGATGTTTATGAAAAGTCAATCAATTTTGTTAATGAGGTCTATTTGACAACCAAGAAGTATCCTAAAGAAGAAATGTTTGGTCTGACAAGTCAGTTTCGGAGAGCTGCAGTATCAATTTCAGTGAATATTGCTGAAGGTTCGGCAAAGACTAAAAAAGATTTTAGCAGATTTGTGGATATGGCAAGAGGGTCGGTTTTTGAGTGCGTAACTATATTGCAGATTTCTGAAAGGTTAAACTATATTAGTCGTTCAAGGTTTAATGAACTTCGGGACAAATTAGTTGAAATGTCGAAAATGTTAAGCGGCTTGAAGCGTTCGTTAGCTCCCGAAACTCCAAACAATGAACTATGAACTAAGAACAATGAACTAAACAGGAGTTTGAAATTGCGTTTGCCGAAACTAAGAGAACTAAAAGAGGCGATTACAGCGGTCTTTTCGCCGCGATTTACTACCCGGTTTCCCGCTGAACCCTGCGTGGTGCCGCAGCGCTACAGAGGCAAACCGGAATTCGACCTTGATAGCTGCATTGGCTGCGGTGCGTGTGTAAACGTCTGTCCGACAAATGCCCTGACTATGACCGACGATACCGAGGCCGACCCGCCGGTAAGAATAATCACCCAGCAAACCGATGCCTGCATCTTTTGCGGTAACTGCAGCGATAATTGCACCACGGAGACGGGCATAAAGCTCTCGGACAAGTGGGATTTGGCCAATATGGATAGAGCAACTATGACCGAAACTCACCAATTCGAGCTTCAGTTGTGCGAAAAATGTGGTGCGGTAATAGGCACCAAAAAACATCTGGTCTGGCTCTATGAGAAGCTCGGCCCGTTGGCCTATACCAACCCTTCGCTGCTGCTTGCCAAAAGCGGCGAGTTGCTTGCTACAGAGCCGCAGGATGTCCAGCAGCCCCCGCAACCCGACAGGGCTGTCCAGGCAGGTGACTTTATGCGAATCTTGTGCCCCAAGTGTAAGTGCGAACTGAACATCCGGCTATAAAATGACGGGCACTGATAAACAATTTTCCAGGCAGTTAAATAAACTACGCGGTTCTAAAACACTCATTGTCGGAATAGGCAATCTATTAAAGGGTGATGATGCGGTTGGTCCGTTGGTCTGCCGGCAGCTTACCGGAAAAACCTGTGCCGAGCTGATAGATGCCGGCACTGTGCCTGAAAATTATATCCAGCCCATCATAGAAAAGGCCCCACAGAATCTGCTTATTATTGACGCCATCGACTTTGGCGCCCCACCCGGGACAATAAGAGTATTCAAGCCCGAGCAGTTAGGTTCTCTTGTTATCTCCACGCACACGCTTTCACCGCGTTTGTTTGTCGATATGGTTCGCCGGAACATTAAGGTCGATGTGTATTTTGTCGGGGTTCAGCCCGCACAAACGCAGCTTGGTCAATCTTTATCTGACGAGGTGAACGAGGCGGTTCAGCAGCTTACACATACCCTCGCTGAGATTTTTCCACCCGAGAAAACATAAATCTTCTTAACAGCTCAAACTAACCGATTTGTAGCAAATGTTAAATGTAAGTCGATTTTTGACAATACATTCCGCAATTTTGCGTTTTGCACTTTGAATTTTGCATTTCCAAACTGACCGTCGGTCAGTTTGAGTTAACAGGGTTCAGGATGGATTTAGCTCCTCCTGACCGGAGATTCTCTGTGTAGATTCCGGCGATGGTTCTTCCGAATCAGGCGATGAGATTGCCTTGATTTTGATTTGGGGTCGAGCTTGCTGTTCGGCAATGGGGGTATTCTGCGGCGGCGGCTGTGGTTGAGTGTGTATGAATTCGGCTACTTTTTTGTAATCCTCGGCGCCGTGACAATTCTGCTCGTATTCGAAAATCGTTTTGCCGTAGCTCGGCGCCTCGGCAAGCTTGATGTTTGTCCTGATATAGACCGGCAAAATCTGTGCCTCGGCCCAGGCGCAGTTGCTCCCGCGTGCCTTGTTAAGGAACTGCTCGATATCGGCCCTGACTTCCTTCGGAAGTGATGCCCTCGTGTCAAACATACACAGTAAAATTCCTTTAACTTTCAGGTCAGGATTGATTCTCTTATTGACCAGCTCGACGGTCTGCAGCAGCTTTCCGAATCCCTGCAGGGCCATAAAGTGCGGCTGAAGCGGGATTAAAATCTCTTCAGCGGCGGCAAGGGCGTTAAGAGTCAACAGCCCCAGCGAAGGGGGACAGTCGATTATCAGATAATCGAATTTGTCCGCAACCGTTTTGATTGCCTCTCTGAAGATGGTTTCCCTGCCGACCACGCTCACCAGCTCGCTCTCGGCACCGACGAGATTGATATTTGCAGGCAGAACCCAGAGATTCGGGCGTAAAAGCATAATCGCATCTTGAAACTTGGCTGACTGGGTAAGGACCTCGTATGAGCCGGTTTCGACAGTATCGGCGTCGAGGCCGAAGTGTATCGTCGTATGCGATTGAGGGTCCAGGTCAACGACAACTACCCTTTGGCCCATAGCGGCAAGGGCCGCCGAGGTGTTGACCACTGTTGTGGTTTTGCCCACGCCGCCTTTCTGGTTTAGTACTGCGATTATTCTCATACCCGTGTCTCGTGGTTCGTAGCTTGTGATTCGCGGCTAACGAGCTTTTTCAGGACGGCGTCAAGCACGCCGTTGACAAACGCAGACGATTGAGCGGTGCTGAACCTTTTGGCAAGCTCGATGGCCTCGTTTATTACAACCTTGGGCGGAATATCGGGACAGAATTTGAACTGATATACCGCCAATCTCAAAATGCTTTTATCAACTGGTGAAAGCCGTGATAATTTCCACTTTATTGTCGAAGCAATTATCAATTCATCACATTGTGCTAAATTTTCCCACGTCCCTTTGCTCCAGGCAAAGGCGAGTTCGCGAACAGAATCGTCGGGCTCGTTTTCTGTGAAAAACTCGCCTAAATGTTTTAGCAGCTCGCCGCCCTGCACATCGAGCTGATACAGCCCCTGCATCGCCAGTTCTCTGGCCCTTGTTCTTTTATCCACCCGCCGGCCTCAGGAAAATGAGTAGTAATCAGTGAATAGCATTTAGCGACTAAACACCGGTTAAATCTGTTCTAACACGTTGACTGTTTCCATAGCCGTCGTTGCGGCGTCGGCACCGGCATTGCCCATCTTTGTGCCGGCTCTATCGACCGCCTGTTCGAGCGTGTCGCAGGTCAGCACGGCGAATATCGCCGGCACCGCCGAATCGTAGTTGATTTGTCCGATGCCTCGAGCCACCTGCTGACAGACGTAATCGTAGTGACTCGTTTGGCCGCGTATGACAGCACCGAGGCAGATGACCGCCACGTATTTGCCGCTTTGTGCGAGCTTCTTGGAGACCTGTGTAATTTCACACGCCCCCGGCACCCATACCACGGTCATCTGCTCGTCGGAGGCGCCGTGACGCTTCAGAGAATCTATCGCACCGGCAAGCAGCCTGGCTGTTATGAACTCATTGAACCTGCTGACCACAATAGCGTAATTGCCCTTGCCGGCTGTTACCCTGCCTTTTATTTCTCTAATCATAGTTTCGTTTCTCCAAACAACATTAATATCACCGCTATTTAGTTGTTTCACTAAATACTGTTCGCTGACGGCCTTTGGCACGCCCGGACTTTGTTGCACATTATAAGACTATTGCCGGCTGCTTTCCAGAAAAACAGCCCCGCACCAAATCGGCGTAAGCCGAAACTCCTTTTGTGCTGCTAACTAACTTCTGTAATTGTAAGACGTTATGGCTCGAATTGCCAGTAAAAATTTAGCTGCGCCCGCAAGGTCGTTTCCCCGGCAAAAAACCGCTAACCCGGCGGTGCTTTATGGGCGATAGCGCCGTTAGGTGGTTGCTTATACCCCTACTTGGCGACCAATGAACAGTAATCAATCGAGGCGGTTATGCTTTTCGAGGATATGGAATTCAACTCTTATGATAAGGCCGAGCGTAAGGCCAGCGAGGCCTTTGAGCACTACGAAAACGGCAAGATACCGCAGGCACTTCTGGAGCTGGAAGAGGCCCTGCAGATAAATCCCTCCAACAGCTCGTGGCATTTCAACAAGGCACTTACCCTGGATACTATGAACCGTTTTGATGATGCAATAAGCGAATACGAGACTGCCCTGCAGCTAAATCCCACTGATTTGGAGATACTAAATTCATTGGCGATTGATTATACCCGCGTGGGCCAGTATGACCGCGCCATCGAGACCTTCGAGCATATCCAGCAGCTTGACCCAACGTTTGAACCATCCTATTGCAATCGCATAATTACTTATACCGAAATGGGCCAGCACGACCTGGCCGAGCAGATGTTCTACCTCGCTCAGCAGATAAACTCGGATTGCCCGTTATGCTTCTATAACATCGGAAACAGTCTCTTCGCTCGCGGCCAATATAAGAAGGCAATCCGTTGCTGGTTGAGAACCGCCGAACTTGAGCCAAATCATCCACAGATTAACTATCGAATTGCTCAGGCCTACTGGTCCGTCGGTGATAGCAGCCACAGCAGGGAACATTTCCTGGCTGAGCTGCGGGCCAATCCGGGTGACATTGACGTTATCCTTGATTTCGGCTTATTTCTGCTTGAGGCCGGCGATATTGAATCGGCGAAGGAAAAATTCAACAGAATACTCGAGTTCCAGCCGGATTTCGCACCGGCCTTGTTTTACCTCGGCGAGATTGCCTTTGATAGCGCTGACTATGAGCGGGCGGTGCGGCTATTCAATGAGGCATTAGAAAAAGACAACACGTTAATCGGGCCGAGGTATCGACTGGCTCAATACGCCTTGATGAAAGACCAAACCCAGGACGCAAGGGCTTATCTGGTCTTTGAACTGCGGGCTTCTCTGGAGGATGCGGCTGTGCTGGTTTCTATGGGGTCGATGTTTTTAACAATCGGCGACCTCGATTATGCAACGAATTGTCTGCTAAGGGCCGTTGACCTCGACTGTGCCTGTGCAGATGCCTATTACTATCTCGGTCTTGTTAGTGCCATAAACCACCGCTTTGAGGATGCCGTGCAGTTTTTCGGCCACACGCTCGATATTAGGCCCGACGATGTTTGTGCGCTGCGGGATTCTGCCGTCGTTTATTTAGCGATGGGCAGGACCGCCGACGCCGTTAAAAGAGTCAGAAAAGCGATGGATTTAACTGATGGTGATTCGCAGCTAAAGTGGCTCGACCGCAGAATTCAGCTCATTCAAACAACAAAGCGTTTAAGGGATTTTCTTTGCCGATTCAGACCTCGGCGGCTTCGCCGTGTGTGAAACGCGGTGCGTATTGCGTAGCACGCAATTGTGGCATACATCGTGTCCAATATAATATATCTTCCAATCATCCACTATTAATCCTGCTTGTAATAAGTTCCGGTTTTATCGGACATTCCGCAAGAATCAGCAATAATGACATAGGAAACAATTTGCAAAATTTGACAAAATGCGTTAGCTTATTGGGCCGGGCCGAGTGGCGGAATGGCAGACGCTGGGGACTTAAAATCCCCTGCCTGTAATGGGCGTGTGGGTTCGACTCCCACCTCGGCTACTATTCGTATCTCGTTGTCCGTGACGTATCTCGAACGGCCTGCAAGATAAATAATTGAGCCGTCAATACATACTGGAGATAAATATGGCGAAGAAAAGACCGAAACTCGTAGATGTAACAAAACCGAATCTGTATCGGGAAACATTCCCTTACGCCGAATTTCCCAAAGTGGTATTCGACGACCAGGTTGTCGGCTACGATATGCCGGAGAGTATTTGGATAACCGATACGACCTTCCGGGACGGCCAGCAGGCCCGCCCGCCATACACGCCGAAGCAAATCCTGAAGGTTTTTGATTTATTACATAAGATAGACGGCGACACCGGCCTGATTCGACAGTGCGAGTTCTTTTTATATTCGAAGCGAGACAGAGAAGCGGTGGAACTGTGCAAGGAACGCGGCTACAGGTTCCCTGAGATAACCGGCTGGATTAGGGCCGTGTCGGCTGACTTTAAACTCGTCTCGCAGATGGGACTTGAAGAAACCGGCATTTTGACCTCGGCAAGTGATTACCATATATTCCTTAAGCTGAGAAAGACACGCGCCCAGGCGATGGACAGTTACCTGGACATCGCAAAATCGGCACTGGATAACAGGGTTATTCCGCGGTGTCACTTTGAGGATATAACGCGGGCCGATTATGACGGTTTTGTATTACCTTTCGCCGCCGAGCTGATGAAGATTGCCGAACAGTATGACAGGCCGGTTAAGATTCGTCTTTGCGATACGCTTGGCTTCGGCCTGCCGTGGGCTGATGCGGCGCTGCCCCGCAGCATCCCCAAGCTTATTTATGGGCTTCGGCAGGTTGGCGTGCCGAGCAAATGGCTGGAGTGGCACGGACACAACGACCTCCACAAGGTCCAGATAAACGCCGTAACTGCGTGGCTCTACGGCTGTAGCGCAGCCAACAGCTCCATATTCGGCGTCGGCGAGCGGACAGGCAACCCGCCTCTGGAGGCGATGGTGGTCGAGCACGCCCAGTTGAAAGGCCTCACTGAAGGTGTCAGCTATACAGCGATAACCGAGCTTGCCGAGTATGCCAGAAAGGAACTGGGTTTTGAAATACCCGCTAATTATCCGCTTGTTGGCAAGGATTTCAATGTTACCCGTGCGGGTATTCACGCCGACGGCCTGCTAAAGGACGAGGAAATATATAACTGCTTTGATACGGCCAAGTTACTTAACCGCCCTGTCAGTGTGGCAATCACTGATAAGACCGGCGCCGCAGGCATCAAACACTGGATAGAAGCCAGATACCAGATTGAAATACCAAAGCATGACCCGCGTATAACCAGGATAAAAGACAAGATTGACGGCGAGTATGCGGAAAACAGGGTCTTGGCCATATCCGATGAGGAGATGTTCGAGTGGGTCAGAGAGGCCTTTGATGACGATTTACCGCCATTGAGGTAAAGGGATTGCCGGATAAGAAGATAAAAGCGGTGCTGTTCGATTTCGGCGAGACGCTGCTGAGCTTCGGCAAGGTCAACACAACTCGTCTTTTCCAGCAAGGTGCCGGATTGTCTTATGATTTTCTGCAAGGTCTCGGCCAGCGTGTCGGCAGTTTTAATTACTACTGCTGG
>Ga0315533_1002783_pt1 | contig 11860 bp, 17 predicted proteins | sample SalMarSW160130MG_FD_203081 | JGI IMG/M metagenome (GOLD analysis project Ga0315533, IMG submission 203081) | Salt marsh sediment microbial communities from the Plum Island Ecosystem LTER, Massachusetts, United States - Salt Marsh Sediment SW1601-30 ...
GTCATGCCAGGTAACCTCCACTCACTACCGCCCTGTATGTAACCACTATGTCGCAAAGCGATTCAAGATTCGCAACTGCGCCGCCGTAGACACTAAAATCTATATACTGCCCAACCTTCAGCAAGATAGCCCCAGTCCATGCAAGTTGACTATCTGCGGTCAGGTTCGCTTTGACGCCTTCTGCCTGAGAGACAAAGACCTGGTTCGTGGTGTCATCTGTCTGTAGGGATATACCAGTGAATCCAGCGTCACCCGAAAGGTCTCTGGTGCAACGGAATATCAGGGACTCAATAATTACGTTCTGCGTTGTACCGATTAACGTATTGTATGTGCCTATGGCTGTGTTATCCAAGTCTATTGGTTCTACTACTATCTGTGTCCTGCCCATTACCTTTGAGTCAACGAGGGCATCGGTAATAGCGTGGGCAGCAGTGATAGCTGCTTCAAGGTCGGACTCATCGGCTGGGTCAGCTGGAAATACTGGCAGGGCATCGGTTACTGCCTTGATGGCGTCTATTAAGGCATCAATAGTAGTCAGGTTCTCATCTGACCATCCTGCGCCCTTGATTGCTGTCAGGGTAGCTTCTAGTGCCAACGCAGCAACATCAGCCTTATACTGGTCAGGGTTGTCCAGGTCAGTCTGAATAGTGGTAAGTGCACCACCATCGGGCAGGACATCGGTTACTGCCTTGATGGCATCCAGCAACAGGTCAAGCCGCCCACCATCTTCCCAATCAGTAAGCAACTCAACCAGGATGTCATATTTTGTCTTTTTCACTGCCATGATTTCTCCTTAAGCCGCCACCACGGTTGCACCGCTACTCAGTGCCGTCCAGAAGCAGTAGAACGTTATGGCTCCGCTGTTATCCGCTGCGGAGCTATTCAGCGTTACGTCATTCCCGTCGCTGACGATGTGCTCCCTCATCGCCCCCAGTGCCTCAATCTCGCTGTCAGGGGTGGCATCATGCCATATCTCCTGGGCTGCCAGAAGAGTGATGTCGGTCACCGGTATGATGGCATCCACGTCGGCGGCTATTCCCACTGACACGTTGCAGCCCCCAGTGGAGCCGCAGTTGGTCTTAACCACGGCGACGATACGCACAATCACGTCCCCAGTCACGGTAAAGAGAGGCACTTGACCGTTATTATTAGCGAAGGTGAGTGCCTTGGTAACTAGCCCCTTACCGAGTCCCCCGGTATCGAGCTTCACTTCTACCGCATCGATGAGGGTTTTGATATTTGCCAAGCCGTTGGTGGCATCATCAAGGATATCGGTATAAGTTAAGAGCTGGGCAATATCCGTCCCAAGGTCACCAGCGCCATCCCACCGAGCACCAAGGATTAGATCTAATGACCTGGCAAGGTCTCCCCATTTGGCAGCTAGACTTCCTAGAGTTTCACCGGTCGGGTCTCCCACATCGGCCATCAGGAGAACGACAAGTGCGGTGAGAGCAGCCACCTCTGCCGGGGTGAGTCTTATAGCGGCAATGACAAACTTGGTTCCGCGGAGAATCTGCCCGTCAAAGGCAGTATGAGCAGTTACCGTCCCACCGGTGGTAACCCCGTTTATATCGCTCGCTTGGCCAGCGTAGGCGCCCGAGGTAATTATAACCTCGTTGCCATTGTAGTCGGGCTTTGTTGTCAGGACGTTATCTATCAGGGTTGAGCCGTCAGCAGCACCGTCAGCGGTTGTGATGCCTTCGTAGCTGATAAGGCTTCCGACTTTGGCATCGTGTACCTCTAACGGGTTATCAGCGTTTACGTTGACGCCCTTACCCAGGACTTCCTGCAGTGGTCTCTTGCTGGACCTCTTTCCTACTGCCACGCTACCTCCTCACCGGCTTCCCACTCTTTCTCCTCGGGTCGTGGACCTCCAGTGGGTTGTCAGCATTTACGTTGGCTCCCTGGCCCAGGACTTCCTGCAGTGATCTCTTGCTTGACCGTTTCCCTACTCCCACGGTGAGCCTCCTGTTAAGGCATTCCTTCTATCAAGATGGATGGGTCAATGGCGATGTCGACCTTAACCATGACCAGGTGGGCATCACCAATCAGGTCATCGGCGACGTCGGCGCCGTCCCTTGTCACCATGACTATTACCATATCGTGGGGGTCCAGGTTGTGCTGCGCCGGTGTGAGGGTAATGGTGGTCACGGTAAGCTGATCAACCACCCCCTGTACGGTATCTACCACCTGCACATTTGCTCCCATAGCGGCAGCAGCGATGTCGTCCCCCTCTGTTCTGCCCAGGACGGCAATACCCCAGACGGCATCACCCAAAATAGCGGTTCCTGACTTCCAGAAAAGCCTGAATATAATATCCTCGTCGGGGTCAAAGTTCGGCGGTAGGGCGAATCTCCAGCAACTATACTCCTCTTGAGCATCGTTATAGTCGAGCTCTGCGTAGGGGAAGTTAGTGCCTCCTACGGGAGTGTGTGCTGCCGGGTTCAAACCGGCGACAGCAGTGACATCGAGAGCCCAGGGGTCACAGGAGAGAGTCAGGGGCTTCTTCTCCACTATCCACGTGTCAGTCCCAACATCGTAATACTCCACCACCGCAAGCCCGCCGACGACCCGTATCCTTCTTGTATCGCTAAGGTAAAAGTCGGGCATAGTTCACCTCCTCAATGTAGTCTTAATTCTCCTTCTCCGGTTATAATTCCGAGGCCGGTAACGTCTCCCCAGCAATGCACTTCACCGTCAATTCGGAGCTCGGACCCGGCCCCAAGTACCAGTGCCAGCACTCCCCAGGCATCTCCTGAGGGTATAATGTAGATTTCCCCAGCCGGTATTTCAGCATCCTCACATAGATATGCGTAGGGGGGGTTACCCACAACGTTGGTGACCGGGAGCGGATTGGCAAGGGTTATATCAGCTCCGCCACCAAAGACTCGTCGAAGTGCATGTCTAACATCCATCAGTCAACCTTCTCCAGCTTGCTAAAGTCGATATGGTCGATAACCTTTCCAAACTCGCAGTCTCCGTGCAGCGGGAAAGTGTGGCCAACCACGTAGACCGTGATATCGCACCCCTTAACAACTGCCGTAACGGAGCATTTCGGGCATTTCCAGGTGCCATCATGGTTTGCCATATCTCGCCTCCACTTCGTGTAAATATGATTCGGCTGCTATGTCCATCAGCCTTGAGTCATGCTCCCAGACTTCCTTCCTGATGTAGGCACCGTACCAGCCGTTTATTATCCACTGTGCGAAGGGGTCGTGGTTGGTGTAGATAGCGCCGTATGTCTCTTTGATGATAACGCCAAAGGGCATTGTCTCTGACCAATCGATATCCAAATCAACAGCTCGTGGAACATATACCCAGGGAAGAGGGGTGCCGTCTATCAGGCGGGTATATTCAATAACAGCCTGCTGTGAGAACCTAAGCCCCTCCCTTAGCCCTAGCCATACATAGCCCTCGGGATTTGTCATCTGAATTGTTATAGTGGCAGGGGCAGGACCGATCGGGAAATATCCCTGCCCTATGTCACGGAAGGCCTCACCGCTGCGCAGCTTCCTCGCTATGTAACGGAGGGGGTCAAGAGCGAAGGTCAGGCCGCTAATCTCCACCAGCTTGAGCAGTGTCTCATTAAGGGTATCAATTGACCGAGCGAGACTCTCGGGCAGCGGGGGCGGACCTTCAAGTCTTGGCATTGTCATTGGAAGCCTCCCTTAACGCGGTCGTATAAACTCTTCTCCGGCAACTCATCACGGCTCACCAGCCCGAACCTCACCCTCAGGGTATTGGTCAGCCGGACCCTCTGGAAGGTGTATCGGAAGAGGTGTGGCCCGGGGGCAGCGGTAGCGACAGTCGATAGGCGGACCTCATTCATCGCCGGTATGAAGCACGTTACCTCACCGCCAGTTGTTAAGGACAGGGGGAAGGTTGTTACGGTGGCGAAGCCGTGGTCATCATCTCTGTCAACTACAAACCTGACATTCTGCGCCACGGTAGCAGGCTGAGCCGCCATCCTGGTGAGGACGAGAAATTCGCCGTTGCGGGCGTAGATGTTCTCAATGGCATAGACGGTGCCGGCGGCCGCTATGTTGATGTTCCTGGTGTGGGTTTCCTCTCCAAGGACATGGTATTCTCTTTCAATCTGGAAGCTGATCGGCAGGGGCAGTACTCCCTTCTCAACGGAGTCGGCTATCCCCAGCCTCTCGTTGATATCTCGCTCCTCGGGAGTAAGGGCTATGGCATGGACGAGCTTATCGGCTACAGTCGGTAATTTTACCCAGATCCCGTAGTGCGTGAGGTAATTTGCCGTTGCTGCCAGACCGTAGTGGTTGTAGTAGAGGAATTCCTTGGCCGGCAGTGACCAGGCTCCCACAAGGCTGGGCATCATGGGTTGCGTGATTTGCTCTAAACTCACCCCATCATATCGGGCTCTGGCTATGACAGTAGCACTATTTAGCATCTGGATGTCCGAGAGGGTCACCAGGTACGGCTTGAACCTCCTCAGGTCGAGGACCGGTGGCGCTGTCTCGGCAAGATTGGGGACGGTGCCGGCCCAGGAGTCCGGTATCTTCTCCGGCGGGTACTTGACGGTCCTGATTATTGCATCGTTTATCATAGTTTCCTCCTAGACGTAGGTCACTTCAATTTCCTCAGAGGTCCACACCGCTCCGATTTCCTCGCCGTCGACCTTCCTGGCGAGAATGTATACCCGGTAGAACTGCCCGTAGGGAGACACCGGGAGCGCGGGGGTATGGAAATCCTCCTCTACTTCGAGCTCATCGTCCGGGTTCAGGTAGAGCCAGTCGCCCGGGGTGAACATATAGACCTGGAAGTAGGCACCGGTATCACCGGTGTTCTTTATCCTCCAGGTGAAGGTAATATCGGTATCAGCCGGCCACTCGTTTGGGAAGACCTCGTAGACCTCGCGCCATGCCGGCAAGCCTGCCCACCAGACCCATCTACTTCTGAGGGTAGCGTCAATAACCTCCGGTTCCTCTGGCGGCGTGACTGGTGGCTCTTCCTCAGGTGGCGCCTCTTCCCTGGTCGCTGCCAGGGCAACGGCTACCCCCGCGATGGCAACGGCTGCCAGACCGACTACCGCCAATCCCAGGGCGGCTCCGCCCTTTGTTTCTACCAATAGTCACCTCTTACTTGCGGCCTGTCCCCTTACCTTGTCCGCCGCCTTTCCCACCGCCCGGACCGCCCTTGCTGCATCCGCCCGTATTGGCGTTTCTTCCACCACCGCCGGGCATACCCTTTCCACCACCATGTCCGTCTTTACTTCCTGGTGTTGCCATTGCTGTTCTCTTCTCTCAAGCATTTTTCACAGTGTTCCAGAACCTTGTCCAGCAGAGCTAAAACTGCCTTAATATTTGAGAGAATGTCTCTGACAGGGCAATCTTCTGGCACCATCTTTTATTCTCCTTATAAAATATTGCCTACCAACCTGCCGCTGATAGGCAATACATTTGCTTCTCACCGGCAAGGCTCCGGCGAATCACTATTCTTTTGTTCCTATTCCTGTGGTGGTGCTTCCTCTGGTGTCTCAGCCGGTGGCTCAGCCTCTGGCTCGGGTTCAGGTGCTGGCTCAACCACTGTCTTAGATTCGATTTCAGCCAGCAGATAGGCCTGGCCGCACTTGGGACAACGTCCCCAAGGGTGGGGGCCCTTCATGATTTTCTCCGGTTTTACCTTGCGAGGCAATTTCTGCCCGCAACTTAAGCACTTCTCAATTCCAATTGCATATTGCATGACCGCCTCCTTTCGCTCGAATACGACCTCCCTACGGAGCTATCTGGAGAAAGAGAAAGGGTAAACCCGGTCCACCACCAGTTGCAGGAGTAACGATAAAGCCAGCCATCTGTTGCAGGCCGACAGCGGGGTCATCTGGAATAAACTCGGCAATTGAGCCATTCCCACGGAACATGGCCTGGGTACTATCGATTGTACCCCAATCTACAAGAGCTGGCGTTACCCAGATAGGTCCCCAAGTCTGTAGCCAGAGGAACTGGCCGTTGGCGGCCTCCACCATTGGTATCCCCATAATCGCTTGCCTGTCATAGTTGCCCTCAATAACATCCAGGTAGGGATTTGCGATAACTTCAGCATTGGAGCCGGCACCCAGGGCGTATGGGAGAGGCTTCAGCACGGATATTGTCATAAGCTGAGCCCCAGCGCCTGCTATTGTCGCGGTGTTGGCAACTATCATGCGGTTAACGAAATGAGTCAGGCCTGTAACGAAGATAGTGATGTACCCTCCGGCCAGCTCGTTGGCAGCGATACCGGCGTCGCCACCTCGGCCATCGGTGGCTCCCACAAGTATCTCAAGGGTGTATTTCCCCTCAGCGTCAAGGTCCTGGGTAACGGCCACCTGGGGAATATCTTGGGTAAAGCCGACATGCGCTCCCAGGCTGGGATTGAGAAGACCGGCATCAGAAACACCGGCTCTGGCGTAGCGCCAGCTCCTCAAATCCAGGGGATTCGATTTGGGATACCTGAAGCCGATGGGGTATCTCTGGACGTCACTTAACTGGTGTATGTCTTGTTTCATCGTCATAGTAGTTTTTCTCCTTATGCGTTAGTTTTTAAGCTATGACTAGCTTTAGCTAGCCCTCGACGCCTTCGGTTTAGCTTCTCATCTCCACCCTGATTCCAGTAACCGCTACAGTTACACCCAGCGGGTCGGCAGGAACCGCAACCCCGTTATCCCTGATGGTCACATAGCCGATCTCATTATGGATAAGAAGCGCCGGCTCCAGTTTCGGGATCGCAGCATAGACATCGAGTGGAGCTATCGGGGCAGCGACGTTCAGCACGACGGGGAGCCATCCGTAGTTTCTACAGTTCATCAGGCCATCAGTCGGGAATAGACTCAGCCGGTCGGTGGGCCCCTTGGGGTGGTAGTCGCCGGCAATCCTGATCCCCGTCCTGGCTAAGTTGGGGAATAATCCCCCTGGCGGCATCAGCGTATCGAAGGAAGGGCTGACTCCCAATCCCTCAATTAGCAGGGCATCCTTGTCATCGAACTCCCAGTACAGGTTTTCTTCCTCAGAAAGGACACCCGCAGCTGAGAAGCGGAACTGGTAATCACCCTGCAAGCCATCGGTTGGGAGTCGGTTGTAGGCAAAGCGGGCGAACGGGTTGATTTTGGGGATCCCCTGGTTAACACCACCAGGCAGGGTCTGCCAGGTATCGGCATTGATCGGTATGGGGTCTTTAATGATGTTAACGCGGCGCCTTCGTGCGCGGTCATTGAAAAAGGTTGGGAAAAGCATTGTACCGCCGTTAAAGGCAACGGGAAGTTCGTCTGCTTTGTAGACATACCCCCACAGACGGATACGGTACTGCTGTCCCGCCCCGGTGATGCCGGCCGCAGCGGGTCCGGCCAGGCAGGCAACGGTGACATTCTTCTTGTATTTCAGTGTGGTATTCAGCAGGGGATTTGTGCTGTGGGGAGTGCCGAAGCTATACAGGTGGCCCTGCCAGATATGGTCTTTCTGTGGTGCCATCAAGCTGCTACGGATACCGGATAGCGAGACATAATCTCCGGTCTCGTGTCCATCGAGGACAATGACGACACTCCGCAGGTCCTCGTCATTGATACCTATCCCGTCCACCGGTGGGAGGATTTCGGCGAAAACTATCTCGCCGCGCTCATTTGCCTCTAGCTCCCCACCGACCGCAGCCGGTGTGGGCCGGGCCCAGGTGTTAGCTGCATGCACTGCAGGCGGAGCCGGCTGTCGATAGTCAGCCAGTAATCGCAATTCGTAATGTTCCATCTCTTACCTTCCTTTCCATTTGATAGGTTTATGAATGGATTTTGTTCTGTTATTCAGTTTTGGGTTTCTAGCCGAAGTCTAGCCCGTTACCGGAACGGACTGACTGGGAGATAGCTTCGGCTACCACGTTGGTCGGGGCAGCGTTCAGCAGCTTGGGAGCCGGTCGATTCGCCACTTTCTTCGCAGCTCCACCACCGAGGATGGTTGGCAGTAATGCTCCCAGAGCGCCCATAGACGCAGCGGCCATGCCCTCAAGCATCTGGGAAGCAAAGCCGCGGGTCATCATCGCGCCGACTGCGCCGCCGGCTCCAACTACCGCGGTCGTCATGCCCGCCCAGGTTGGCCTGGTTGAGGCTACCCAGCCCAGCAGGACCCCGGTGCCCAAGGCACCCCCGTAGGTCGCCAGCTGTTCCGGCATCTCCTCGGTGCTCATTGCTAGTGCTCTTCCGTTTGGCATATTCCCCTCCTTTCTTGCCTGGGGGCTCCGCCGGGAAAAACAAACCGGGGGCACCCGTCTTTGTTTCTCCCATTGGTGCCCCCGGTTTGTTGTCAGACTTCCTGAACTAAAAAAGGAGTCGGACCTAGCCTAAGTTAGCCCAGGAGGTCCGACTCCTTTGATGTCTCTATTCTGTTGTATTCCAAGTGTAAAACTATTTTCGGTAAGTTGTCAAGCCCCTCCGATGAGTTTTAATTTGGCCAACTCGCTGCTCTTCGTGGAAATTATTTCCTCCAGGGCCCCCGGCCACAACTCCACTGCAACCTGGTCATTGAAGTAGAAAAACACGTCATAGTTCTCAGGATCATCTACCACTATGGGCTCGACGAGCGTCGTCTCCATTATCTGGCTGGCGGTTTGCACCCAGGCGTGCCCATAACCGCGGTATTTCCCCACGACAACGAAAGCCTCAGTGAAATTTCTCAACAGGCTGGCAAGGACAAAACTCGTGTCCTCGCAGTCGGCTAGCCTTTCGGCCAGGGTTTCCGCTGGCCACCGCCAAAATTCGTGTCTCTCCCGGGCGTAGCTGATATTCTCGCAGACGTATCGATAGCACCCCCACGGGTCGGGGCCGATTGATTGATAGAGAGCCTGTACCTGTGGGTCATAAGGCTGGATAAACTCCCGGACGTCATGCCAGTCTCCGGGGCCTCTCACAGCCACAAGGAAGCTGTCGCCGGTGGAGGTAACTCTCTGACCTACTTTAGCCTCAGCCATAAGTTTCTTTGCAAGACCGTTTACGGCCAGGAAAGCCGCTGCTGCCACCGAGCCGGATACCGCCGATCTTACTACAATCTCACGAACGTTCATCAGCCTCAAGGCCATGGAGTAATCGGCGACATATTCCCGTCCTCATCCTCCATCCAGAAGCCATAAGAATCATTAGGCCAGAGAGCAGGAGATGAGCATTTCATATCTCCATCAGGTTTCTCGTATTCATGTGGTGAATGAACATTGTAGCTTTGCCCAGGTGCTAAAGTAAGAACAAGATAATGTGCATAAGGTTCGGGTTGGCCTTCTATGTATCTGGTCTCCCCTAAATCGGGGTCCGGGGTTGTTCCTCCTGCCCCATGATAGCACATGGCGTAGATAGTCTTGGTGAGGGTTTGCTGAGTGTTGTTGGTGACCATACAGTACACATCTGGATGATTATAGCTGGCTATGCTGCACCTCCTCGACGTCACTGACGGAATACCAAACGTAAAGGCGAGAGCCTCAATAAGCACGTCCTCCGTAGCCTGATATACTCCCATCAGTACTCCCCCGGCATAAACGTCGAGGTATACATGGTATGTCCCAACATCCGCGGGCATTATGATTGGCAAGATCATGTCCTGCTCTGCACCGGTTGAGACAAAGCCTATCATGCCCGAGGTCGCCACCTTGGTTTGGTCATCGGGTCCCAAGAAGAGCTCGGCCTCACAGCTGATTCCTGACGGCGATATAGTGATTGGCGCTATGGCAATTTTGCTTTCCCCAGGCTGAAATTCGTACATTCCCTCTACTCCCAGGTTATTGGGCCAACACTTGCCGATGGTATAATGACGCTTTCGGTAGCAACATAGGCAGCCAGTTGACTACTATTGGCAAAGATATCAAGGTAAACAGCGTACTCCAAGCCTTCTCCAGCAGGCAGAGTCACTGGCAGGCTGACGTTCTGTTGTGCGCCAGTTGAGGTAAAGGCCACCAAGCCTGATGTTGCTGCCTTCGTCACCCCACCGTCGGAGCTTAGCCACAGCTCTGCTCTGCACGCAACGCCTGCCGGGCTGACCGCTATCGGCGCTTTCGCCGTCCTGGCTTCCCCACTGCCGAAGATAGGGTCCTGCATTTGAACCTTTTGTCTCATAGTCTTACCCCCTTTCGTTATTCCCATTCTATTGGTAATGGTATCCTTTCCCCAGGGTGCTCCTGCTCGACATGTGCGACCAGCTCCTCGTATGTATCGAAAGTAGCAGGGCAGTAGGGGCAGTTCCATTCACCCGGTGGAGCTCCTCCAGCTGAAATGGCCAGAGCGATGCCGGCTCCTGCCAGCAGCCCCAGGCCTATGGCTATACCGGTACGCTTCTTCTCTCCAGCCATGTCATTCCCTCCTGTTTATTTCCTTACCAGTAGTACTAGCCCCAGGATTACTCCTGCTCCTATAGCATAGGGGACCCAGTTGAACCCTTCGCCTTCAGGTGGGGCTTCAGGTTCCACGACCTCAACCATCTGGTCGGAGTAGCTATCGACAACGATCGGGTCACCCGGGTTCATTAGCAGTTCCATTTCAATTGTCCAGATTCCATACATATCCAGGTCGAAATCCAGCCCAGTAAACTGTCCGTATAACCCGGGGGCAACCTCGACCCAGTAATAACTCGGGGTCGTGTACTCAGACACTATCCCACCGGATGGTTTCTTGACTACCCAGTGCATCCCCATTGACTGGGTAGTATCCATATTATTCTGGCCGACTGCAGAAACATGAGCTGTGGGTATGTAGCCAACCCGCAGCGGACTGGTGGGTCTGATAGTGCCAGGTATTGCGACATCTTGAGATTTGCCAACTAGGGTCACAGTTAGTCTCCTGTCTTCTATGCTACCTGAGAATAATCCTTCTTCGGCAGCACATAATATGTCACCGTTGAAATCATCTACTATCTCGGGGCTGTCCGGGTTCATGAGCATTTCAATTGATATTGTCCAGGTACCAAGCATATCGAAGAGTATATCGCCCCCCCCAAAACTGCGCTCAGCCCCAGCCCCATCCCTGGTCTGTCCCCACGCCTCGTACTCCTCGGCAATTGCGCCGGTAGGGTCTCTGAGTATCCAGTGGACTCCAATACGTTCAGCGGTGACCATGTCATTACGACCGCGGACGCCAATAACCCCAGAGGTATCCACTGGTATTGTAGTTGGAAGCGAGACTCTCACTCCGGCATAGGATAAATCCTTAAGAGTTAGCGTCCCCTTCCAATCCTTCTCAGGTGGTTCGTAAACCGCCCAGGTTTTGTTCTGAATATCGTAGATATAGGTTGCGCCATCAACTGGATGAGGATTAGTGAAATTAACACACATGAAGAACAGGTCATCTTCTACGCCAGCATACCTGGAAACCCCGGCAGCAAGCCAGCTACCGCCTGCTCCATATTCATTGACGTTAGTGAAGTGCTGAGATACAGTAAGGGCAGTTTGCCAGGGCGCATCGGGTCGGACGTAATCTCCTACATTTGGGTCCATGTAGTAACACCTCCACACCCCATCAGGATACGGGAAATTAGTCCCTATTACCGTAAATGACACTCCAGAATGCCCAATACCTGGATTATTGCTGAGGCCGGGGTTGCTCTTAACCCGCCACATGATCCCACCACACTGGGGGCATGGTATCTGCCGACAGTGTGTACCAGGATTTTCCAGGACAAAGCCGCAAGATTCACAACGACATGCTTCAGGCAAACCGCTATATCTATAATCCATGGCTCAATTTCCCTTTCAAGCCCTAAATTACAAAGGCCGGAGACAATGCCCCCGGCCTTTTCTACAGTGTAAGCCCGCCTTTTGCGAAATGTCAAGTGCCGAAAATGTCGGCCATAGCCGTTCGAAGCTGGCGCTCGATCCATTGGGGGTATTGCTGCAGAACCTTGCCGTG
>Ga0315533_1002787_pt1 | contig 11856 bp, 13 predicted proteins | sample SalMarSW160130MG_FD_203081 | JGI IMG/M metagenome (GOLD analysis project Ga0315533, IMG submission 203081) | Salt marsh sediment microbial communities from the Plum Island Ecosystem LTER, Massachusetts, United States - Salt Marsh Sediment SW1601-30 ...
TTCGGCCCTCACTTTGACCATACCTGTCTCATCCACCTGAGGATTGATCTCGGTAATTGTACCGGTAATCATGGTACTGTCGTTGATAAATGGTATAATCCCGACCGGCATTCCCTTGTTTATGAAACCGAATTCCGATTCAATAACAGGGAATTCAACTTCCATAACCGCATCGAAAATAATAGTACAGAGACTATTATAGTTCTGTGAAGGATTCCACCGTCTGGCTTCCAGGTTAGCCACTGTACCGCTTATGGGAGCATAAATACGGGTATTGTTGTAATTATATTCCGCAGCGTCAAGAGAAATAATTGCATTATTCAATCCGCTACGGATACGTGAGAATTTTATTTCGGAGGGCGTAAGCCCTGTAGTATCATCAGTCAGGTGGTATGACAGTAGATCATCCTTAAAGAGGATCTTCGCTTTTTCAAAATCCTCCCTGGCCTTGAGAAGCTGGTTTTTATATTCAAAGTCTTCGATAATGGCAAGCAGTTCTCCCGCCTTTACTTTTTGTCCGTTCCTGATATAAAGTTCTTTAATGATACCGTTCACCTTAAATGGTACAACAGCTTTTTCGGAAGAATAGGCTTTACCATTACTGATAAGTTCATGATAAAACGTTGAAGGTTCAAGTTTAACTGTTTTTACCAGCACTGCCTCAGGACGAGAAGCCCGACGGGCCATCTCCTCGAGGTTTTCGGCAGACCTCTGTTTACAGGAAAAAAATAATGTTGGTATTAACAGCAGACAGAGAATAATCCTGACTTTCATTTTTATCCGGCTTATAATTAGGTTTGTATTAACAGATTATAAATTTACACAAGTTTTTTCAATAAAAGAATTAAATCTGACTATAATATTCGTCAGAGTTGGTACTTTGAAAATTGCGATTTCAGAGCATTTGCATTATAATCATGCAATCTTGCAATCTTGCGATCATGCTCTCTTATCTGCTGTCATTGCGATCCCGTGTAGCGGGAGAAGCAATCTCTCCCTTTCACCACGGATTATACATCCTTCCCCGACTCATCGGGGGATTAACACAGATTTATTATCTCCTACTCTCTGCCCTGCGCCCTGCCTTTAAACTTCCTGCTTCGCCAATCGTAACCTTCTTTGACCACCGAATCCGCCGGTCTTTGGAGGCCAAAGCCCTGGCGAAGGTCTCTGGCGAAGAAGGTGGTGGCGGAGATTGGACCTTCTCTTTCAGTTGAATATGTTTCTTATTCAGTTCTTCTTTTAAAAGATCTATTTTGAAAATACCTTCTTTTCTTCAACTTCAATTAAATAGTAGAACCTGCAATATTTTGTCAGATTTCTCAAACAGTTCTTAACATACTAATTTCAACATTTTTATAGAAATTATAAGTTCAACTGGCAGGACAAAAAAGGACAAAACCTGACATTTCAGGACATTAAGGTATAACTACAAGTAATGTTAAATGGTATAGTCTATTTTCGTATAATTAAGCCCTTTGTCTTTTAGAATTTTCAACTGAAGAATATTACGGATGCATCTATTAGCAATAACCCTGTCTGACTCTGCAGTCAGGCAGGCATAACAACCTGCCCCGCAGAGCGGGGAGCTTATTAATTATATCAGCCCTGTTATGGGGCTATTCTTTTTAATTATCACTGAATAGACAGGTTAATCTTTTTCCCAAGTCCCTGTTCTATAAGTTTATAAAGCGTCGAAAGTTGAATATCGGAATGCCCGTTTTCGATCCTTGAGATAAAGCTTTTCCTGGTTCCTGTTCTTTTAGCTAATTCCTCTTGAGTCATTTTAGCCTGTTTTCGTTCATCCTTTATTATTTCACCAATGGCAAAAGCTTTTGCTTTGATATCAAAATCAGTCCTGGTCTTAGTTCCGATCTTGCCGTATTCTCTTTCAAGATGTTCTTCAAAAGTTGTAATAATCTTATTTCTTTTCATTTTTCTTTAGTTTAAAATACTCTGCTTTGATTTTAAGTGCCTTAGCTATTTCAGATCGAGGTGTCTTTTGACTCTTTTTCTGAAATCCATTGAAAAGAACAACAAGGTTACCTTCATCAAAACAGCAAAATATTCTATAAATATTACTTTCAAACTCAATTTTTATTTCATACAGATCGTCTGTCCCGGTTATATGTTCAAAGAACCTGGAAGGAATCCTATTTGCAACAGAAATGAGGAATAAAACGTAGTCGATTTTTTCTTTAACTTTTGATGACAAAGAATTGAAGAAGTCCTCAAAAAAGTTCTTGAAAAAGATCAATTTTCGTTGTTGTTCCATTTTGCAAAGTTAACTAATAATGTAACATTTTCCAAATTCTGGAAAATTTTCAATCAGTAACCTGAACTCCGAATTGCCCATAACTAAGGATAACTTTAAGTATGAAATAGACTTAATAATGTTTTTTCAGTACTACAAAGTACTTAATACCAGGTTTTTTGCTGCTAAAATCGGTATGAATCACACTTTACTGTCACAATATTTACAGGGCCACAAGAAGCCTTCTGCCTCACAGACTGAAAAAATCCTTCTCGGTATTCATCAGATCGGAAAAGAATTATCAGCAAAAAACCTGATTCACAGACATTAATAATAGTCTGAATTTATAGTAGTTACAATTGCTATCCCGACAAAATCGGTAGAAGCAATCTTTACCTTTCACCACGGACTTCACGGGTTATCACGGATTCATTCACTCGTGGTTAACTCTTCGTCTCCGCTCTCCGCTCTCCGCTCTCTGATCTCCGCTCTCAGCTCTCCGCTCTGAGCCCTGAGCCATGTGCCCCACGTCCCATGCTCTTCGCTCCCCGCTCCTCGGTCCTCGGTCTGAGCCATTTGCCGCGCATCGTCATACCGTCGTACCGTTTTACCTTTGAGCCATTACGCCGTTGCACCATTATAACCCTATTCCTTCAACCTCACCAATACCAGCACCGGATTATCCGTCTCCTTAAGGCTTGCTGCCAGCTTTTTTAGCTCTTCTTTCTTTTCCGGATATTTCGGAGTTGAATTTTTGAAATCATCGCTTGAAATATATGCTTTTAGATTAAAAGCATTTATTAATGTAGTAATATACTCGTTATCATTTTCATTGTAATACTGTAAATAAGTCAGAGGAATACCACCATCGATGTTATTTACAATAGATCCAATAGATTTAACCAGACTTTGTGGAAATTCAGCATATTTATATAATATAAATGTTTTTTTTGTTTCTTTTTCAATCAAACACAATGCATGCCTTTCAAGATAATTGTAACTAAAGATAATGAAATGCTTTGTTTCAAACATATCATGAGTCATAAACAAAGTATATAATGCTGCCTGAACCTGGGAAAATGAATTATATTCTATTTTTGATCTGGATCGTCGATGATCACCCTTTGCAAACAAATATTCGCCCTTATAGCTTAAATCAGGATAGATAGAAAATATCGTATCATTAAACAAATTATAATAGAATAACTTATTATGAAATTTATAAATACTGCCATCCTCTACCCAATTTGTCTCAAAAGGAGGAATCGAATTTTTTTTAACACTAATAAGATTACCCAGTGTATCAAGAAAAATCCAATAATACTTTGAATCTCCTCTCCTTACATAGTCAGCCAGGAATAACAATGAATTAAAGATTTCAATTTCATCCGGAATAGGTCTATCATCAAAATATCCTTCTAATGAAATATCCCTGAGAAAATTCCCATTTGGAGAGTATGTCTTGATTTTGTCAGGATCTATAACAAAAACATTCCCGGTTATGTCATCAACAATAAAATCTATACCGTATATTAATTCATCCGGACCTCTTCCCTTACTTCCTATCTTTTTAATCAATCTGCCTTGTCGGTCATATTTTAAGATGCCAACATCCTTTGCAGCAATATAAATATTATCAGAAGTAACTATATATTTGAAACTGACGATAGGAATGCTATCGTCCAGCAAGATATAATGAACATCGTCAGCTATCTCAGCTAAAGTGATTTTATTTTCTACAAAACTGGTTGGATCAATTTCATAAAGATTACCATTCGGAGAACCACATGATACAATTATTATTACAGATATAAAATATAACCTTTTCATAAAAATATCTTTTAAAGGAGGCTATCCTTGCAATAGTGACAGCCTCCTTATTTTCATTTAAATGATTTGATTTAAAGTTAAATGACATTAAATTACTAACAATGCAAATATCCCGCTCATAATAATAAGTCATTATTGACATTCACCCCAAGCATGTGGTCCACATAATTCATTGCACCAAGAACTACAATCTCCGTCTGGTGCTAGTATGTATCCACAATAATGATATTCCGGGAATGCAGACGCGCATAAACATGTACATGGATTGTAACCACCACCTTTTAAGGCTAACAATTCCTCATTTTTAATCAACTTTTCAAAATTGATATTTAATTTATTTATTTTCTTCATAATACGATCAATTTTGGTTAAGAAAAAAATGAATGATTCCCTGATTTATCATTTCACAGGCCGCAACCAAAGTTACGGAAAAGTATTATCTTCGCACAGGCACACCCCCTTTCTGTAAAGGAAAGGTCGGGGCAGAGGGCTTAAACTCAGAGCTCGGGGCGAAGGCACTGACCGAGGGAGGAGCTTCAGTGGCTCAGCCACAGTGAAAATCTTTGCTCTTTTGAGAAAAGAGTTACATAATAACATTATTTCATCACCTATTTTAGTATTAGTAACGGTGTTTTTGGCACTCCTATCAGGAGAATAGGATTGTCTGTTTCAATTATATTTTCTTTGATCAGACTGAATTCAGATAAGAGTTTTTTAGGAAATTCACTGCTTATTTGATTGATCGAGTTGCTTAATTCGTGCGGAAAATATAAAACATATAATTTTCCATTGGGCAATGAATTTGGAGCTCCCGGGATCCTATTCATTGACGCATCTATGTCCGTTACTTTTCCTAGTAAGTCATCAGTGTAGGTCTTGACCTTAGCATATTTACCATTAGATTTATTAAGAAAATAGAAATTATTATTATACACAGCTCTGGCAAATCCATTCTTATTTTCCCATCCACCAAATTCAGATAAATTAAATATCATAAAGACTCTATTCTCATATTTTTCCCATGACAGATGTTTTGTTCCGGCAGCAGGAAGCAGTTTGGGTATATCGGAACTATTCTTAAATAAGGGGATGAGATAAGGTGATATTCTATTGTTTTTGAAGTTGAATATTGTATCGTCATGTGAGTTCTTTACATGAACATACTTGTCTCCTGAATGAATGGACATCCTCTGATAAAGTCCATTGTAGTTTCCATGAATCAGCTTTTTGGTACTTTTTATTCCAAAGATAAAATCTCCTTTAAAATTCTGGATGAACAACGCGTAAGGATTTGGATCGGGATCCTGTGTAAGATATCCTGCTAACTCGGCTGATCCCATGAGTAATGAATCTTCATATACAATAAAATTGGACAAATTAACCGGGAAACATTTTTTTATTGGAGTCAGAAAACATTCCGATTGAATATCATAACACAATATGTCGTCCTTGGATGCTAAACGATTATCGATCAAAAGAAGATTTTTAGCTTCATAATAATGAAATAAACAATATCCAGAAATCTCATTTGGTCCTCTTCCAGTGTTTATTAATTTTTTAATGAATTTTCCATCTCCAGAAAACTTATATACGCCATTTCGATCACCTATCAAGATTTGATTTTTTGCTATATAAAGGAGATTAATGTTATTATCTATGATGGATTCACTTGTCGTTTCAAGCCGAATAAACCGGCAGCTATCAATCAGATCACTTAATTTTATATTTACTTGAGTTTTACAATCGTCCAGATTTGCGTAGAAAATCGTTGTGTGTTCGCTACTATTTCTGGATTGACAGGATGTAAATACAATGATTATGATTAAAATAGTTTTTTTCATAATATACATATAAATATAATTAAAGAGGCTGATAAATCAGCCTCTAAAGCTTTGCTCATTCAATAACCACATGCATAGAGACACATTTCTCTACATTCTTCCTCAGAACCTGCGGTACCAGTAGCGCAAACATTATTGTTTTGGTCAAAACAATAACAGTTTACACCTCCTTTAATGGCAATCATTTCTTCATTTTTCATCACCTTTTCAGGATTGATCTGTAATTTATTAAGTTTCTTCATAATACATCAATTTTAGGTTAGAATACAATTCTTTGTTTACCTGATTTATCCTTTCACAGGCCGTAACCTAAGTTACGGAAAAGTATTATCTTCGCATGGGTACACCCCCTTTCTGTTATAGGGCCGACCGTTAAGAAATTGCCCGGTGGGCAATTTCAGGGAGGAGCCGGCCTGCAGCGAAAGGTCGGGGCCAATGGCGCAGGGCGTGGGGCGGAGTCCTCCTTCGCTAAAGCTTCGGAGGATAAAAGGCGGAGAGCATGGAGCGGGGAGCTGATTCAGAAAATTGTTTTACCCCCAGCCCAAAGCCCCCTGCTCCCTGCGTTTTTACTTCCTGCCCTTCTCTTTCATATCTGTTTCTTGCATTGGAAATCATGTTTTTTATGTATCTGACCGGAAATCGTTGTCTTGCAAGTCCCTCCTCCGCTACAGTCTATGCTTACAACTTCGTCGGTCAATGAAAGCTTCGGAGGGCAAAGCGTGCAAGTCGTGCAAGTCGTGCAATCATGCAATTGTACTATCATCCTCTCTTGTCCGCTATCATTGCGATCCCGTGTAGCGGGAGAAGCAATCTCTCCCTTTCACCACGGATCTTACTGATTTAATAGCTCTGCCCTGTGCCCTGTGCCCTGTGTGCTCCATGCTCCTTGCTCCTTGCCCCTCGCCTACTCCTTCAGTCTTACCAATACCAGCACCGGATTATCCGTCTCTTTCAGGCTTGCTGCAAATTTTTCCAGTTCTTTTTTCTTGTCAGGGTAATTTGGTGTTGAGTTTTTAAATGCATCTGAAGCAATATATTCCTTAAATTTGAAAGCATCAATCCAGGATACAATTGTGTTGTCATCTATAACAGTTCTAGGCCAGATATCTGGTCCTCCATCTAAATCATTAATAAGACCTTCGTATATAGGAAACATTGCCCTAAAATTGTAACTTTTTGATCCAATAAAGGAAAATACACCATGTTTCCCATTTAAAGTAATACCAAATTCATAATAGAGGAAGTCATTAAATTCGAATAAATTAAGTGGAGTTAGAAAATTGATCAAGATAGACCTAACTTCAGAAAATGTTCTGCCATTTGTTCTAACATTCGGGGTAAGTCGCTGGTCCCCCACATCAATGATTATATGAGGTTCAAATACTTTATCGTTGTAAAGAAATATAGTGTCACAGTAAATTTCTTTCTTATAAATTTGATTATTAAAAATATAGAAAATGTTTTCACCTTCATATAAAACACCACGACTAGTGGTATCCCAAGGATACTTATTAGGGAAATTCTCAATAATGTTACCCGTTGTATCAATAAGGATGAAACTGTTTTTAATGTTGCCAAGGTTATTGTTGAAGTAGCATAGTATTCCATTCTTAGTAAATTTAAACTTCATATGACCTGTTTGTGGACTTATAAAAGTTCGGACAACCTTCCCATCTTTATTAATGACCAGAAATTTTGATTGCCTACCATCGCCAATATAAATTGATTCATTCTTTGGATCAATGTCTATATCAGATGCAAATAAATATTCATAAGGGCCTCTTCCATAAGTGCCAATTTCAGTTACAAACGTACCATCATATCTAAACATGTTTATACTGAAACGACTCTGAGTCAAGAAATAGTTTTTACTGAAGATTAAATTTTCTATCTGAGGGATCACGGTATTGGTAGTAGTTTTTAAAGGTAAATACTTAATATCTATGGCCCCAATCTCCGATAACTTTACAGTCGATATATCAGGTAATCTTTTTAAATCGAAGGTTAGGAGTTGACCTTCAGTCGTATCAGTGTTATCTGTACTGATCACTGTTATGGGTGATTTACTGTGTGTGCAGCTTATTAGCACCAAATTAATCAGCAGGAATCTCACGAATGACTGTAAAAGAGGTTTCATTATGTTTTAAAATTATGTCATAAGACTATGGAAAAGCGAATTATGGCTTATGACGGGCCGCAATCCATGGAATCGAGCTGTTTAAAAAAAGGGGAATTTATCAATTTGGTATTATTTTAAGAGTGAAGTTAATTCACCTATATAAACTATCTAAGAATTTTCTTGTTTCTACTTGTTGGAAGTCACTACCATTATAACTGGATTTGAGGTTTCTGTAAGCTGCTTATTCAGGTTTGATAGTTTTGTTGGTACATTTTTGCCCTTGTTTGTACTTGTATTAGACTGCATTTCTTTTATTATTTTCAATAGATCAAACGCATCTATATAATCTACCAGTAGATTATCATTTATTATTTGTTCAGGCCGGAACATTATTCCTCCATCCAGATCATTTATGAATTTATTGTCTCTAATAAAGATTAAGTCACCATTTATTTTATCATATATAGCACACCTTGTAGAATCGGTCAATCCCTGAAAAAACTTTAAGAACAAATAATTTGTATTCTCATAAATAGATGTAATAGAAATCTTTTCAAACAACATTTTTGATATTTTCTTCAAAGTTTCAGGAGTAAGTAATGGATCAGTATCCATTTTCAAATCTCCAAAATTAAATATAGCATAAGGTTTTTTTTGATCTTTCTGGAAATAATAGAGAGTGTCAATCCCGAATTCCATAAAATGAGCAGTATTATTATACATATAAAGAGGCGTCCTGGGAATTATGAGTCCTGGCTGACTAGTTCTCTCGAGGGAGTTTTTATACCTGCATAATATTGTACCTTTCTTATCCGTAATAATCCAGCTGTCTTCCATCGAATATCGCCCGGGTACATTATAAAGGTGATACATAAGGTTCTTCTTATCCTTTAAGATGATCTGAGAGGGGCGGAAAGATAATTTAACTGATTCCTTTAAAACCCCGTTGAATCCAAATATTAATAATTTTGGGGCTGAAATAATATAGATTTCATCCTGTTCTTTATCGACACAAAAATCTGAAACAGAAAGATATTCTTCCGGTCCTCTACCCTCAGAACCTATTTGCCTGATAAATTTACCATCAATGTCAAACAGAAGTAGACTCTTTGTCGCATTAACAAAAATATATGAATCAACAATCTCTACTTTGCTTATTTCTGGAATTAAACATTCGGGAGAAGTTTCAAGTGGAATATATGACAATTCAGTTCCTATTTCACTAAGATTAATTGCCTTTACATTATTGATGTTTTTTTTAATGTTAATATTGAATTGCTCATGATATGTTTTAGCCTGACAGTAACTCTTTGATACAGAGGCGAGCAAGACAATTAATAATATATCTGAAAGTATTAGTTTGATTTTTCCCATTTATCAATAAACTTAATAAATATTATTACTATTGATTATTCCCTTGGTTAGATTATCATTTAAGAGGCTGCTTTCTGAACAAGTCAGCCTCTTTGACTATTTATCCTACTTATGTGCTGAGAAATGAGTCTTATTTTCTATACAAGACATTCCCAAACACCATATCCTGTTCCCAAAGAATAAAAGCAATCTGAATTACAATTATATGGAGTTGAACCATAGATTACTCCAATTGTGATACCATTCCAGGCTTTACAATAGCAACATGGTCCATCATATCCTCCTTTTAGTGTTATCAACTCTTCATTTTTCATCAATCTGTCAGAATTTATCTGTAATTTATTAATTTTCTTCATAATACACTAAATTTTACATTAAAAAATACTTTTCGTTTCCCTGATTTATCATTTCACAGGTCGAAGACACTGACCGACAAAGGAGCGTCAGCGCCGTGATCAGTGTCACGGAAAAATGTTATCTTCGCATGGGTACACCCCCTTTCTGTTAAAGAAAGGTCGGGGCCAATGGCGCAGGGCGTGGGGCAGAGGGCATGGGGCTTACTCAGAAAATGGTTTTGCTCCCAGCCCAAAGCCCCCTGCTCCCTGCTTGTAAGATTCCTGCCCTTCTTTTTCATTCTCAATTTTATCATATTGTTGCATGGGAATTCATGCTTTTTAGTGTAAATGAACAGTAATTATTGTCATGCAAGTCTTGCAGGTCGTGCAAGTCGTGCAAGTCGTGCAATCATGCAATTGTACTATCATCCTCTCTTGTCCGCTGTCATTGCGATCCCGTGTAGCGGGAGAAGCAATCTCTCCCTTTCACCACGGATCTTACTGATTTAATAGCTCTGAGCTCTGAGCCCTCAGCTCCCTGCTATTTCTTAAGTCTTACCAGCACCAGCACCGGATTATCCGCCTCTTTCAGGCTTGCTGTGAGCTTCTCAAGTTCTTTTTTCTTTTCAGGGTATTTGGGAGTTGAATTCTTAAATTCATCACTTGCCACACAGGTCTTTATCTGATGCGGATACTGTAATCCAACCATATATTCTCTGTCTTCTTCAGTAAAATAGTATTTAGGGAGAAACCTTGAACCACCATCAAGGTTATTGATAAAACCACCACTGGAAAAGTCACTAAGAAATGTCACTAAAGATTCCTTATTTCTTTTATAAATTAAAGCGACTGCAGGGGTATTTTTATGAGTGTATTCCATTACTAAATAATGATTTGTTTCAAATATTGATAGAGGACAATCATAAAGATCCCTGTCACGAATATCTGATCTTGGCATTCTATGTACACCTGGGCTAAATAGATAAACTGCTTTGCTACTTAAGTCTGATGAAATTGAAAAAATTGTATCATTGTAATAATTCCAATATGAGATATTGTCTTTGAATTTAAAAGTTCCTCCACTTGCCCCCATACCACTTTTAAAAGCAGGTATTGAATTAAGCTTTCTACTAAGCACATTACCTGCAGTGTCCATTATAATCCAATTATATTGGGCATGGCCCATATTTATATATTGAGATATAAACAGGTTATTGTTAAAATATTCAACTCCGTCTAAAGGGAATCCATCATCGCATTTAGGTAATACTATACTTTTAATGAAATTCCCTTCGTTTGAATACACTTTGATGGTTCCATCCCTGTCTTTTATATATATTTTCTCATTTTTTTCATCAACTGTAAATGAAAAAAAATACAAATATTCTCCTGGTCCTCTTCCTATAGTTCCAATTTTCCTATCTAAAGTGCCATTAGAATTGTATTTTAGTATACCAACATTCATAGCAGATAAATAAAAACTATTATCTGCTTTTTTCATAGAAAAAATATTACCAATTGGGTAACTATCATCCAGCGGTATATACTTTATCTCATCAGCTAATTCCACCAATGAGATTTCATTTTCTATAAAAGTCCTTGTATCAATTCTATATATTTCATGATTTGGTGAATTACATGAAATTATTATTATCAGGAGGATTAAGATTTTATTTGATTTCATAATAGTCTGTTTTTCATTAAGAATATGAGGCTAAATCTATTTGATTTTAGCCTCATATCACAAATTGCTTAAGTTAACATTATTAACAATACTTTTTAATAGAGATTATTATTTAATATTACTTGTGATCCAACTAAACGATACATTGCCATAATCCCCAACCATAGTATTGTGCATAACAATCACCATTACATAATGCTGGAGTTGACGTGATATAATACGTTGAACCTCCAATAATATGGCATTCACAACATTCTGGACCATCATATCCTCCTTTCAATGTCAACAATTCCATATTTTTCATCAATTTCTTAGGATTGAACTGTAACTTATTAATTTTCTTCATAATACATTCAATTTTAAATTAGTAACTAATACTTTATTTTCCTGATTTATCCTTTCACAGGCCGTAACCTAAG
>Ga0315533_1002788_pt1 | contig 11855 bp, 10 predicted proteins | sample SalMarSW160130MG_FD_203081 | JGI IMG/M metagenome (GOLD analysis project Ga0315533, IMG submission 203081) | Salt marsh sediment microbial communities from the Plum Island Ecosystem LTER, Massachusetts, United States - Salt Marsh Sediment SW1601-30 ...
CTTCCGCTCGGGGAGCGGAAGTAGGCCGCACGACCTAAAGGTGCGAAGCGGGGCAGGGATCATTCCTTGCCCCGTTTTTTTTGGCAGGTAGCGTTTTGCGTCCCTATGAAGTAATAGCTATGATGGTGTAGAAGTTGAAGAGGAGAATAACGAATGCCAACACTGCGGGAAGTGAGTGAGCTTGTCAAACGGTTTGATCGAAATCGCGAGAGCTACCGCAGCAGTGAGTACAACGAGACCCAAACCCGTCGCGAGTTCATTGATCCGTTCTTCAAAGCCCTTGGTTGGGATATCGATAACGAACAGGGCTACGCCGAGGCGTACAAAGACGTTGTGCACGAGGATGCGATCAAGGTCGGTGGGGTAACCAAGGCCCCGGACTACGCGTTCCGCATCGGCGGTGTACGAAAGTTCTTCGTTGAAGCCAAGCGACCCGGCGTAGATATCAAGAATGATCCCGATCCTGCCTATCAACTGCGCCGCTACGCGTGGTCGGCCAAGCTACCGCTCTCCATCCTCACCGACTTCGAGGAGTTCGCTGTCTACGACTGTCGGATAAAGCCGAACCATGCGGACAAGGCGTCCACCGCACGCGTTCTCTACTTCACCCACACCGAATACGAAGCACACTGGGACGAGATCGCCGCGATCTTCTCTCGCGAGGCAATCCTCAAGGGTTCGTTTGACAAGTACGTCGAATCGAGCAAGACAAAACGCGGAACCGCTGAGGTAGACGATGCTTTCCTAAAAGAGATCGAAAACTGGCGCGATCTCCTTGCGCGGAACATCGCCCTGCGCAACACAAACCTCTCTACGCGCGAGCTCAACTACGCCGTCCAGCGAACGGTCGATCGAATCATCTTCCTGCGCATCTGCGAGGATCGTGGGATCGAGGACTATGGGCAGTTGATGGCCCTGCAAAGCGGGACGCGTGCCTACGAGCGCCTGTGTCAGATCTTCCGCCGCGCCGATGAACGTTACAACTCCGGCCTGTTCCACTTCAGTGCAGAGAAGAAGCGCACCGACCCACCCGACGATTTAACACTCAACCTTGCAATTGACGACAAGGTGCTAAAGGAGATCTTCAAAGGCCTCTACTACCCGGAAAGTCCGTTTGAGTTCTCCGTTCTCCCCGCCGACATCCTCGGCCACATCTACGAGCAGTTCCTCGGTAAGGTAATTCGTCTCACTGCCGGGCATCAGGCCAAGGTGGAGGACAAGCCCGAGGTCAAGAAAGCCGGCGGGGTCTACTACACGCCTACCTACATTGTTGACTACATCGTCAAGAACACTGTAGGAAAGCTCCTTGAAGGAAACACGCCGAACCAGGTTGCCAAACTGCGCGTGCTCGATCCCGCCTGTGGTTCCGGCTCGTTCCTCCTCGGCGCTTATCAGTATCTCCTCGATTGGCACCAGGAGTGGTATGCAACGCACGACCCTGAGAACCACGCGAAAGGACGATCACCCAAGCTCTACCGCACCATTTCTCCCTCTCCCGCTGGGAGAGGGCAGGGTGAGGGGGTGTGGCGACTGACCACCGCTGAGAAGAAGCGCATCCTGCTCAACAACATCTATGGCGTGGACATCGACACCCAAGCCGTGGAAGTGACCAAGCTCTCGCTTCTCTTAAAGGTCCTCGAAGGTGAGAATGCGGAGACCCTGGGAAAGAGCCTCCGGCTCTTCCACGAACGCGCCCTACCTGATTTGGGCGGCAACATCAAGTGCGGCAACTCGCTCATCGGACCGGACTTCTACGAGGGACAGCAGTTGAGCTTACTCGATGATGAAGAACGCTACCGGATCAATGCCTTCGACTGGAAAGCCGAGTTTCCCGAGATCATGCAGGCTGGCGGCTTCGATGCCGTAATTGGGAATCCACCGTACATCCGTATCCAAGCGATGAAAGAGTGGGCACCGATCGAGGTGGAGTTCTACAAGAAACGCTATGCCGCCGCAAGCAAGGGCAACTACGACATATATGTTGTCTTTGTCGAGCGTGTACTGCAATTGCTCAATGATCACGGCAGGATGGGGTTCATCATGCCCCACAAGTTCTTCCAAGCCAAATACGGTAAATCACTGCGTGAGTTGATCGCCAGCGGAAACCACCTGAGCGAAGTCGTCCACTTTGGCGACCAGCAGGTCTTTGCTGGAGCATCTACCTACACCTGCTTGCTCTTCCTAGACAAGGCAAGCAACAAGCACTTCCACTACATCAACGCCCACCATCTGACCGCCTGGCGGATAAACGGCGAAGGCGTTGAAGGAGAGATCTCCGCTGACAAGGTGACAGAGAAAGAGTGGAACTTCATTGTAGGGCCGGGCACACGGTTATTGGAGCGGCTAAGCAAGATGCCGATCACGTTAGAGGATGTTACAAGACGCATCTTCCAAGGCATCAAGACAAGCGCTGACAAGATCTACATCGTTGAAGAAAGAGAACGAGAAGCGAAGCGGATCAAAGTCTTTTCCAGAGCGAAGGATGCTGAGTATTGGCTCGAACCTGAGTTATTGAATCCGTTGATCAAGGGTGGCGATAGTCGACGTTACCAGCTGACTCGTACTAATCGTCTGATCCTTTTCCCTTATGCCCCGCAGGAAACCGGTGGCGCCAAACTGATTCCTGCATCAACTTTCGGGAGGGATTACCCGCTTACGTGGGCGTACCTTACAGATAATAAGAAGTATCTTGAGAATCGTGAACATGGGAAGATCCGCGGATCTCAGTGGTACAGCTATGGTCGAAACCAAGCGCTAGACGTGGTGGCCCTGCCAAAGATATTCACACCTGACATCGCGACTTGCTCATCTTTTTCGCTGGACGGAACCGGAGAGATCTTCTTTACAGGCGGTGTCGCTGGTGGATATGGCATCCTTGTCTTGCCAGAGTACTCACGTGAATACATCCTTGGATTGCTCAATAGTAAGCTTCTGGATTGGTTCATAAAGCATACGACAACTCAAATGCGTGGTGGATTCTTCAGTTATGAATCGCGTTTCATCAGGAATCTCCCCATCCGTATCATTGACTTCTCCGACCCCACCAATACGGCCCGCCACGACCGAATGGTCAAACTTGTTGAGACGATGCTCAAGCTGCACAACGATCTTCAAGCCGCCAAGACAAGCCACGAGAAATCGCTCATCCAGCGCCAAATCAATGCAACCGACAAGCAGATCGACCAACTGGTCTACGGACTTTATGGCCTGACGGACGAGGAGATCCGCATCGTTGAGGAGGCGACGCGTGGAGTGTGATATGTTCTTCAGACGATGGATATGGGGGAACAGAATGGATAACGACACTAGAGCTGAATGTACAGCTTGTGGAGTTTCTTTAGATCCACATACCGCTGAGCCCTGTCCGAACTGCGGAAGAACAGACACGAAGAGAGTGCACAAGACAGTCGTTACGCAAGTCGCAACAACTGGCGCCGTCTCCGCAAGAGAGACTGGCGGCAACACCGGAAGGTCAGCCCAAGTCCTCCTTGATAGCAAGCGCACGTATCACGTTTCAGTCCAGCGCTTTGTTGAAGATCTCTGCAAGAAACGCCGCCGCCCAAACTGGTGGTCCGTTCTCCTCTCTCGCCGCGTCGCATGGCGACTCTTTGTGGAGCTCGGGAGAGCGGTATCTACTGGGATCGACGCCTCGTACTACAGGTCACGGCGATTCCCCGCCGACGCTCCAGCGCCCACTTCGTCTGATTTTGGGCCTCCACCACTCGCGAAGCAAGACGAGGGTAGATACACCAATGGCAAGCAAGTTGTTCTCTACCTCTCTCGGACGCCAAAGGTAGCTGCTCTTGAAAAACCATTGCAGGATTCAAGTGAATCAAAGCTATACATCCAGGAATTCCATCTATTAATACCAGAGTTCAAGTTTCTCCGCCTGACACAGGATCTCGAGAGCAAGGCTACCTCCCTCCAGTACTTCCTTCTGGAGAGCGAGTATCTCCCCGAGGAGTCCTCATTTGATCCATACAGACCCACTCAGTTCCTCGCTTTCCTTTGTGGGCTACGTGGCATCCTGGCCGTCGAGTACCCTAGCGTTCGCGCGGGGTACAAAGACGACCCAGACGCGGTGAATCTTGTGGTCATTGGCCCCGCAGTTGATGCGATCAAGCGTATGACAAGGAGTGATCCTCTCGAATACCCACTCCAGAAAACTGAGGTAGCAGACTTTTGTTCTTGGCACCCACTAAGAGAACGGTTGGGGGAGGGCGATGGGAGAACTGGAGCGACCAGACTTGGATAAGAACCGGAAACACTGCGAGAGATGCGATGGCGCAGGGGTAGTTCCATGCCCCTCATGCGCCGGTACTGGACGCGCGATAGGCCTGAGGGGGCCAGGGACAGAGGGTGTTTGTACATTGTGCGCGGGAAGCGGAATGGTGTCCTGCCCACGCTGCTTTGGGGCTGGACGTGTTGGCGATTTCGAGTTCGAGGTCAGCGGAGATGATGCAAGAGAAGTCGAACGAGTCGCAAAGGCTCTGGCCGAAAAGGGGCTCAAGCACATGGCGAAACGTATGAAGATCGACATCAACCTCCATGACAGTTCAATTGGCGTGCTGAATGCCGGCGAGATCAAGGACATCGAGTCCATCTCTGTAAACGTCACGGCCTTGTCCTCGAAGGGCTACTCCGAGGTGGCCGGCGCATTAAAGGCTCTAACAGAATCTGTGACACGCAGTGCCGAGATGAGGCCCAGAGATCGAACCGAATTGCTCGACAACCTCGATGAACTAAGTCGTCAAGCGGCATTGGCGGAGAAAAAGCGTGCGAAGCCAGCCGTAATCAAATCGATTCTTCTCGGCATCTCGACTGCGCTTGCTGGAGCTGGGGGGTTAGCCGAGGTCTGGTCCACTTGGGGGCCAACAATTCAGAGGTTCTTCGGCTTTTGAAAAAGGCCGTGGGCAGATTCCGGGGGCGCGCACCATAATTCCTCAAGGAGTAGCTTGAAGTAAGGTCTGTGGCCTCGAATTCAGCGGACGCGGAATTGAGCGGCCAGGCGCTTGGCAGCCGCGGCAAGTTCCACCGGGGGGTTGGTTCAGTATGAAAGAGCAGGAATTCCAGTACACACAGGAGCAACGAGCTGTTGTCGATCATGCCGGCGATCGCCATGCCCGGGTTCTTGCAGGGCCAGGCACCGGGAAGAGCATAACCCTTGTAGGTCTTGTAGGGCAGCAACTGGAGGTCGACCCGGATCGTCGCGTGCGAATGCTCACGTTCACTCGCATGGCAACAGCTGAACTCGAGAAGAAGACCCCGGTGACTCTTGCAAAGCACATTTACCGCCCATCCACGATCCACTCCTTTGCGATTTCAATACTTCTGGCCAACCCCGGAGCTGCAGGACTTCCCTATCCATTGCGAATCGCTGACGACTGGGAGACTGACAAACTCGTGACTCCTTATCTTGCGTGTCTTCTCGGAGTCAAGAAGAGCGTTCTTGACGACCTAGTTATCGAGATGTCCTCGAACTGGGAATCGCTCGCCGATGAGCTGGATGGATCCATACCAGTGAAACTACGTTCTCGCTTCCTGGCTGTTTGGCAAGAGCATCGCCGCGTCTTCGGGTACTCTCTTCTTGCCGAGCTACCATTCGCGCTGCTGCAGGCACTCAAGAGCCACGGCAGCGATCTCAATGGCGCGAGCTTCGACATGCTCGTAGTTGACGAGTACCAAGACCTGAACGCATGTGACCTCGCTGTCCTGAGGTACATGACCGACTTGGGGACCACGCTGGTTGCTGCAGGGGACGACGACCAGTCGATATACCGATTCCGCAAGGCGCACCCTGAAGGCATCAGACGGTTCTTGGATGACTACACAGACGCTGCCGATTACCCCCTCACTATCGCGCATCGCTGCGGCAAGCGAATCCTGAAATGGGCGAGTTACGTGATCCAGGGAGATCCTGACAGAGATCCCGACAAGAAGTCTCAGACGTGCTCATCGGAATGCCCAGACGGATGCGCGGCGCTCCTTCACTTCCCAGGCCATGTTGCGGAAGCCAAGGGGATCGCGCAGCTCGCCAAGCTCCTCACGGAGGAACACGGCATACCAGAGTCAGAGATCCTCGTTCTACTCCGCAGTGATCACAACGGCGCGTTTAGTGGGCCAATAAAGAGGGAGATGGATTCCCTTGGGATTGCCTGCAGCGATCCCGATGTGGTACTGCGTCTTCTCAATGAGGATCACAACAGGCGTGTGATCGAGATGTTCCGACTTGTTGCGAACCAGCATGACTCCTTGGCGTGGGCAGGACTCCTTACGCTTACTCACGGAATTGGCCCAGCCTTTGTTAACTCGATCTACGAGCGAGCTCGCACCTTGGGGCTATCTTTCGCCGAAGAACTGCTCAGAAGCTACGAGAATGGATTCGGTGACGATCCTAGGGCGCCAGCTGGCAAGGCTTCTGATCTCATCGGTAGAGTGATTGCCTGGCTCGGCGAAGTTAGTGTCCCCGACGACGAGAACGAGCGAGTTCGCTGGGGAGAATGGATTGCCGTCTGCTGCCAGGAGACGGGCATAGGTCCGCTCGATGACGAGCTCCTCGACCTCTTGTCTCGTATTGACGAGGAGATGGAAGACAACTTGGATCTCGGGCGATACGTTGCTCAGATAGCTCCGCTCGGCAAAGACATTCTCTACGCGCGCAGTCCGGGCATCCGCATCATGTCTCTCACAGCGGCCAAGGGACTGACCGTCCAGGCAGCTATCATAGGTTCAGTTGAGGAGAACATCATCCCGGCGAACCACGACCCGCGAGAGGAAAGAAGGCTCCTCTACGTGGGTATGACAAGGGCCAAGGAATTCCTGTACTGCACGTGGGCGCGGCGAAGGAGAGGACCGACGGCTCGCGCTGGTATCGAAAATGTTGGTGGGCTGAGGAATCACACCCATCTCTTCCTGGGCGGCCCGGTGTCCACCGAAGACGGGCAGCAGTACCTCGATGCTCAGTCGTAATGTGGTTTGGGGAGAATTCCGGGGAGGCATACCATAATTCCCAGGTCGCAGCTTCAAGCAAGGTCTATCTTCCTCGAATTTCGAGAATGCCAAAACGCAAGGCATGCCGAAGATAAGCAAGGTGTCCTCGTAACCCAATCGCTTGCATGAAAATCATTGCTCTTGTAGAGAGACAAAGAAAAAGGTATCGTTGCTATGATGAAATCGTAGCCAAAGGCCAAATTCCGGCAGAGGGAGGCATATAGATGAAACGAAAAGCAGCACTGGTAGGAGGAGCGGCGGTTATTGTGCTGGCGGTAGCAGTAGGTATTTGGTTCGGTCTTCACCGGGGCACCGATTATGTAAGCATTCGGGATAAGATAATAGTAGACGATGGAGACACTTTCCATTTTGAAAACAAGTTTGTCAGCCTCCCTTCAGGGAACTCAACAAGCAAGGTTCGCCTCCTCGGCATAGATGCACCCGAAAAGGGGCAAGACGGCTATGAGGAAGCCAAGGCGTTTCTTGAAAGTCAGGCTGGCCTTTCAGAGAGAACAATCTATATGAGAGTTCCCGATGATCCGCAGGATCAGCTAGATACATGGGAGCGCCTTCTTGCCGTGGCCTACCTGGATAAGGCTTCTGAGCAAGGTCTGAACGAAATGTTGATTAAGGAGGGTATGGCGATTATTTATGAGCCACCAAAGTCTTTACAGGATTTGCAGATTGTGAGTGATGGTCTTCTTAATGCTCAGGTACAGGCGGCATTCGACAGGAAAGGACGCTGGAACACAGACCAACAGGTTATGATCGCCGCGGTACGCTATTGGGGTAGCCCGGAACAGGTCGTGATCATCAATCGAGGGGATCATGTGATTTCTATCGAGGGATGGTATCTTATAGACGCGGCGCCCGAGCGCCCTAATAGATCTGAGTTAACGACCCAAATCTCACCACCAGAAATCCGTCCAGGGTCTATGGTGCGTTTTTCGACAGAAAGGGTATGGAATGATGACGGGGATACTGCCCGCCTTTACGATGACCAAGGAATTCTGGTCGATAGTTATCAATACAAGGGGCCCGGTTAGCGGGATTGCGCTACGTCTTCATTCTTGGTGCCCTTCCCGCCGCAGCAGTGCGGTTCGCGATGATGCTGATGGTGGAGCAGTTCAGCCCCACGAAGTCAGCCACCTCGCTGAGCCTATGCTTGGAAACGTGAACGGCCCGGTGACTCCGCTCGTTGGAAAGGAGTCCCGAAACAGCCCTTGGGGTCAAATCTTGCGATCCAATACTTAAATCTAAGTGAGTTTAGAATCTTGTAGCCCAGTTGCTCCTATATAGAAGTAGAAGCATTTATCGTATCGATGTACATCAATCTCGGGATGTGTTTCAATCTTCCAGCATCTTGATGACATGCTTTGCCAGAGGTTCCTTTATCTCTCGATGGCGAGGGATGGGTTGGCATACACCCGTTTGGGGGTTTTGATACCAGTCATGACGTGCACCGTGACGAACGAGAATACACCCGTTGTTTTCAACAAGACGAACAAGCTCGCGGCGTTTCATGGTAGCTGGAGTTCAGCCACTCGACGAACATTGGGAATTTCTCCGCCTGTGACATCGCTGTGAAGATCTCTCAAGTTATCTTGGAGTTCTTCCAGAGTCTCCCCCTGTGTCCAATAGTCGGGGAACTCCTCAAGGTAGCCGAGCCACATGTCGTCATGTTGCCAGTATATGTACCTAATTCCGTTCTCCATGGCGTTTGCTAGTATACGGCTGTGAATATCGGCCTGCAAACTCACACGTCTGACTACGAAGCGGCATTGGAGCACGTCTCCATTCTTGGCATTTCCCAGCTTCAGCGGTGCCGTTTGGGGTGATACTGGTGGTGGAGCAGTCCAGCCTTACGAAGTCAGCCAGCTCTCTGAGCCTGCACTTGTGAACGTGGACGACCCGCTAGATCCGCTTGTTTGGGACGAGATCCCGATGGACTAACCCAACTACTTGAACAGCCTACTCAATAGCCGCCCAACCGTGCTATAATCATGAATAGGTCGCAGTGCAAGGAGGGTGAAAACGAGCATGTCTAGCACATATACCGCCAAGTACACGAAGATAAGCTCCGGTTACATGGGGCAATTGGTCGAGTGGCCCGAAGTAGTCACTGAAGGCCAGACCCTAGAAGAATGTCGGGAACTACTCAAGGACGCTCTACACGAAATGGTAATGGCCTATCGCCAGCAACAAAGAGAAATCCCGCTCGGTGGAGCTCTCTTCGAGCAGGTTGCAGTCGAGATATAGATGTCAGTCAAACGCCGTGATCTGGTGAGATACCTTGAACAGAATGGTTTTTCTCTCTTGCGTGAAGGAGGCAAGCACTCCATACTACTCAAATGGAGTGAAGACAGTTCCAGTCAAGCGTCATCGTACGCTAGATCGAGTAACGGCAAACGAGATATGCAAACAAGCTGGATTGCCACAGCATTTCTAGCACCAGCGAGGCATATCTCTATTCTTAGCGTTTTGATGCTGTGAACAGGCGACGAAATCCTTTCTGACCGAAAATGAAGTCTATTCCCCTCGAGTTGCCCAAAGAGCAGGTGGGTTCTCACCATCTGTCCATTAGTCGTACGGGGTTCCTTTCCCTTGAATTCGGGCGATTTGTCCCTCCGTAATATATCGGTCGAAGTACTCTGTACGGTACTCGTGGGGTAGAGGTTTCGAGAGCCCACTAGTCTTAAGAACTTCCTCGAATGAAACGCCGCTGTCTGAGAGGCCCAGCATTGCCAGCACCCGAATTGCAGCCTTATCGCTCGTACAGAACAGCAAGCTGTCAGACTCATCTGCGTAAAGGATGGCAATGGCCTCCACCTCGCCGTCGTGGAGAGCCATATTGAGTTCCTCGTCGAACACGGCACGAACTCGCTCGATGTCAGACACAGAGGCGGAGATCTCGGGGATGACTCCCTGGCTGATTAGCGCGCCAAGGCTGATCGGAGCCGGGACAGAACCAGTCTTTCTGTCGAAAAACAGCGCTTCGTCGTGCGCGATTATCGATGTTACGGCTACGTTAGCTTCCTGAAGCAAGGCACTCCATACCTCAAGCTCATGCGCCGTGATGATCACGCTGGCATCAAGCAACACTTGTTTCGATCTGATAAGCATCGGTATCTTCAAGCTCAAACCCGTACTCAAGCAAGGTGGCAGATAGATCGATCAGACTAGTCCCCAGCAGTTGCGCGAGCCGAGCGCGGGAGAGCTTCTCCCGTTGGTAAGCGAGGAAGGCCAGCCTGACATATCGCTCAGGAAACGGAGGTGGCTGTCGCCAGTTAGCGGGCATTGTGCTTCGGTCTGTCGAGCGGAAACTCGGATCGTTCAAGACGATTCTTACTTGATCGGCAGTGAGTCTCCGGCAGTTGACTAGCCGCCAAAGCAGTGCCTCGGTAGACACGTCGAAGTCCCGGGCAAGCTCAACGAGGTCCCCATAGGAGATCTTTCCATGCTTGACGCGAGCATCGATCTCGACCTCCAGCACATCAGCCGGGAGGAGCAAGTTTGCGGCGAACGCATTGGCCAGACGCTCCACCTTTTCGACTAGAGCTTTATTGTCGCCCACAGATTCCTTCGAGATAGTTGTCCGTGTTACCAGGTGAAATAGCTCATGCGCAAAGCTGAAATTGCGTCGCCAAGGTGCTTGCTCTCGATGCATCAGTATCCCATATCCAAAATCCCCTACCGCTGATGCAGCAGATCCCGCTTGCGCAAGATCCTCATACCAGATCTTCACTGAGTAGTTTCCCTCAAGTATTGCAGTCAACGCTGCAGCCGGCCGCCCACCAAGGTCCAGTGCCTTAGCAACGTCCCTTGCGGCTAGCATGGCATCACCATACGAGGCCGTCTCTGGGTTCAGTTCAACGACCGGAAGATCACGTTTGGGTGTAATCCCAAGAAGGGACTCAAGCCCATGGTATTGCCTGCAGTGCTTGAGGAATGGAGCCTCTATCGCGGTGGCGCCTTTCTCTGGATAGTCCCTCCAGAGCACGCGCGCTGGAGCAGGCTCATCTCCTGCTATCAGATACCGAACCTCCGTATGGAGAGCATCCGCAATCTTGACTAACTCCCACGCCTTGACATCTCTCCCGCCACGTTCGATCTCGGATACAATCTGGTGAGCGGAGAAGCCGACCTGCTCCGCGAAGGCTCGTTGTGTGATTCCCAGCTTCTTGCGCAGTGACCGAATGCGCGATCCAATGATCTTCTGCAGTTCCTCCATGTTACACCCCCAGTTTAACTTGGCTTTCGTGCACTTCCGAATTACCAGGTGGGTAGTCTCGCTGCTGCATGCTCAACACGGTCTTGTGGCGCGGCGATAGTAGCCTCCGCCAGGATTCCAATACTGCCGCTATCAGCTCTCTCGCTTCGCTGCTTTCCGTGTGTTCACTTGACGAACAGAGGCTCTTGTATGTGGATTCAATCTTAGCTTGAATTTCCCACCTCTTTAGCCTACACCATAGCGCATACCGTGCCCATATTCAAGATTTTCTGTTACGGGGATCATGACAATGCGGTGTATCCAAACGCAAGAGGAGGGGGACATTGGCGAAGAAGGGTTCAACATGCAAGATCCTAGAGGAGTTCGACATCTCCCACACAGATGCCGGCTTCCAGGACTTCTTCCGCCGGATTGAACACCACAAACAGGAGTTAGACCTGTCACTGGCAGTGGCCATGGAAGGATTCGATGGGTATGCCCGTCCATTGGACCGGATGATACAAGAACACGGGTACATCCTGTACAACGTGAACAACCTGAAACCTGCCCCGTGGAATAAGTCCATCCCATCTATTCCACGGGGTAAACGCGGTTCAAGGAAGTGTTTCCGGGAGCGGCAAAGACAGATCCGATC
>Ga0315533_1002789_pt1 | contig 11847 bp, 9 predicted proteins | sample SalMarSW160130MG_FD_203081 | JGI IMG/M metagenome (GOLD analysis project Ga0315533, IMG submission 203081) | Salt marsh sediment microbial communities from the Plum Island Ecosystem LTER, Massachusetts, United States - Salt Marsh Sediment SW1601-30 ...
AAAAAATCGAATTGTGCACTACTTTCAACCTAACCGCAAAACATGAAAACCGACGATAATCTGCCAAAGTTACGGTGCAGATATCAAAAACAAACCCGTGAGTCAACCCGCAAAAAATCGCTCAACTTAGGTCGTATAACGATACAAAATTTAAAAGAGGTTAGAGCGTTGCTTTATGTTAGGTATTTTTAATGGGTTTTTGTAAAGTTTGTAGCCCGATGTTGCTATTCCCCGGTCCCTTGGCTTTGACCGGAAAAACCTCTTAAAAAGCTGCATTCTGTAGATTCACAAAATTTCAATAGACCTGTTGATAGACTTTGATGGTCACGCTTTAAATGAAAGTTAAGCCAAGATGGGGTATTGTTAAGCTCCCACATCCTTGGCGGCACACATCCGACCATCATCTGTTCACTTTCTCCTGAAAATGCCAAACGCCTGTAAGCTCTGACCCAGACACATTGTCGTTCAGGGAAAATCTCACATCTACCGTCTCTGCTGCCGCCGCAGGCCCCATTTCTTGTATGCTTCGGACATTGAGATTCCGGACAAAGAAAGGCCACATGTTGAATTCCGCAATCTCCGCATTGCTGACACCCCAGTAGAAGCTTCTTTATGAAACTTTCAAACTGGTGGACCATTTGTTTGGCGCCCGGACGACCATCGAGCCAGCCACAAAACTTGCTGAAAAATGGAGCGGCTTTGGATTCAAAAGAAAAAAAACCCGCATGTAAGGATTTAAGCATTTGAAAATGTATTTTTTCGCAAACCCCCAATAGAGGCGGTTTTTTCCCGAACTCCGGTATCGGCAAATCACATATAGAATCCTTTGGAAAGACATAAAACCCTCTGAAAATTGGAAATTCGAACTCGGCCAGGAACTCCTTCCAGCGATGTTCAATTTCCTGCATACGATTCAGGATACGACCCGCCACGTTAAAATTATGATGGATACCGCCGATGTGCATCCCTCGATAGCCCAATCCTTTCAGTATGGCACCCAGCTTTGCAATCCGTTCAACAGCCTTTTTACGTCCCTGTTTCGAATCGCGCCATTCAACTTCAACCTGTTTCAGCAGCTTATCGGTAACTAATGCGCCCGGCACTGCTTTTTGATTCATAATCCTTGCCGCTCTGGGAGTCAAAACATAAGTGGAACCGAACACGGGAATATCTATTCCGGCCAATTTTAAAATGCTGATCAATTCGGCAAATTTATATGCGTCATATCCCAATTGAGTGATTACGAATTGTGCACCGGCGGCAATTTTTCGGCAAACCTTGGCATATTGGGCAAAGCATTCGGCTTCGGTGTATTTAAATGGTGAAACCGCGCATCCCGAAAAAAATTCGTCAGGATCACCGGATTCGTTAATTCTTTGACTGAGCTGCTTCAACATCATGAGCAAATTCACAGAATCCAGATCGAATACCGGTGCCCCTTGACCACCGAATCCCTTACCGGTGTAATCTCCTGTAAGCGCCAGCAGATTTTTCATGCCCATCATGGCAAGTTGTAACGCCCGGCTTTCCATACCGACCCTATTGAGGTCCCGGCAGGTAAAGTGCACAATAACGTCCATTCCTACTTTAAAAATCTCGTATCCGATAACATCCGGACTCAGTGAGGGGTTCCCTCCCGGATTATCTGTTATTGAAACTGCTGAAATTCGTCCGTCGGAAAACGAATCTTTAGCAATTCCCATAACCGTGTCAACGGATCTACCGATCGATTCTTTTCCGGGAACCAGCTCAAGGGTAATGATAAAATTATCTGTATCTAGAAGATCGGTTTGAAATACACGCAGCATAAAAACCTCCTTCTATTTTATCTTGGTTTTGGTGATCAGTTCTTGTGAACAAAAGCCGATCACCGTTTGATACCCTTTGACTTACCCCAATATCGCATTGAGATCCTCCTCCGGTGTCTTAATGGGCATGATATTAAATTTTTCCACCAGTACCTTGAGGACGTTGGGAGAAACAAAGGCAGGTAGGCTGGGTCCCAGGCGGATGTTTTTCACGCCGAGGTAAAGCAGCGTCAGTAAGATGGCGCATGCTTTTTGTTCATACCAAGATAAAATCATGGAAAGTGGCAAATCGTTGACACTGCAGTTGAACGCATTGGCGAGTGCGACCGCAATCTGAATCGCTGAATAAGCATCGTTGCACTGCCCTATATCCAGCAATCTTGGAATTCCACCGATGTCTCCCAAGTCTTTGTCGAAAAACCGGAATTTGCCACAGGCCAAGGTTAAAACAACACAGTCATCAGGCACCTGCTCAACAAACCGGGTATAGTAGTCTCGTCCGGGTTTGGCGCCATCACATCCACCCACCAGGAAAAAATGGCGAATCTCTTTGCTTTTCACCGCTTCGATAATTTTGTCGGCCACACCCATCACCGCATTATGGCCGAAACCAACCATCACCTTTTTACCGTTTTGATCTTCCGAAAAACCGGGAAGCTCCAGTGCTTTTTCAATGACCGGAGTAAAATTTTTGTCAGCAATATGCCGCACCCCGGGCCAGCCCACAAGACCGGTGGTGAAAATATGATCTTTATAAGAATCCCTTGGTTTTTGGATACAGTTTGTGGTCATAAGAATTGCGCCGGGAAATTTATCAAACTCTTTGGCCTGATTTTGCCAGGCAGTGCCGTAATGCCCGTAAAAATGCGGATACTTCTTAAGTTCCGGATAGCCGTGACAGGGCAGCATCTCCCCATGGGTATATACATATATTCCTTTGTCCTTACTTTGCTTGAGAATATCCTCAATATCCTTTAAATCATGACCGGAAACCAAAATCGCCTTTCCCTTTTTGGCGCCCAGCGGCACCGGAGTCGGTACTGGATGACCATATACACCGGTATTGGCTGTATCCAGCAGTTCCATGGCCTTGAAATTAATTTCACCACATTTCATGACAAATCCGATGTAATCCTCGACCGAAAGGCCTTTATCCAGCGTGGCTGCCATTACCTCATGCACGAAAGCATAAACCGCATCATCTTCCCGGCCCAAAATGGCAGCGTGGTCCGCATAAGCAGCCAGGCCTTTGAGCCCGTAGATAAGCAGCTCTCTTAGAGATAGGATATCTTGATCCATTGCAGGATCTGACTTGACACCCACCTGCTCGCCCTGATTTACCAGCGCTTCTTTAGTTGCCTCCGGGATAAAGGTTGCAGGGCCTTCTGTAAAATCGACCTTACCTCCGGCTGCTGTGACTTTTTCCTTAAGGTCGTCTCGCCGCCTCACCGTCTCATTGATCAGCCTGACAAAGCGATTGGAATCAAAATCAACATTTGTTAAGGTTGAAAAAATCGCTTCACAAGCAAAATGGTTGAGTTTGTTATCATTGATGCCAACCTTGCGGCCTTCCACCGCAACCTGAGACAGCCCTTTAACCGCATAGATCAACAGATCCTGCAACGCTGCCACATCCGGCTGTTTGCCGCATACACCAATTTTGGTACAGCCTTCTCCTTTTGATGTCTGTTCACACTGAAAACAAAACATAAGTTGCCTCCTTTCAACGGGTATCTGAGAGACCTTTGCAAAACGCCCCCTTTTGTCCAATCCCTGCGTCAGGCGAAAATTTTAACCCGCCACCGAACTTTGGTGGGTTAATCCTCAAAATACTATATGTATTCCTGTGGTTAAAATTTTTGCCTTTCTTGGCCTTGAACAAAATTGAACATTTTTCAAAGTTCTCTATCTGAAAATTTTAACGTTGGCTCAAAAATAACAGACTAAAAATGAAAATACCTTGATTTAAGTCAAAAATAACAAAAAAATATTGTTCTGAGTGAAATTCTGAATCAGCTTAGAAAGAGTTTTATACCTGCAGAGCTCCGCCTCAAATTATTTGAGGCGGAACTCTTGATATTAAACATCTCGGAAATTCTACAATTTATTGAAAATACAGGTATTTTTTAGACTTATATTTTTAATTCGGACATGGCACCAGTGAAATAGAAAAAAAGTTTCACCCCAGTACCATCTGCTGGCCTGTCCCGGTACTTCCACGGGGAGCTACGGGGCAGGCAGGGTAAAAATAATGGAATGATGGAATATTGGAATGATGATTTAAAAAAGATGACAGTACTCTATTTAATTCCCGTCAAGAGGAATTTTACAATAACCCAACTTTCCATTTTCCCAGAACCCAATATTCCAGTGTTCCAATATTCCAACATTCCAATTGAGACCTGCCCGCTCGTGCCTTGCAATGGCAGGCGGGGCAAAGCGAACTAACTTGAAAGTAGTTTATTGGCCTTTAAAGAACACTTCTTTTGGTTTGGAGGTATTTCCGGTGGCATTAGGATAGTCTGTTGCCTGATATGCTTTTTTATTATGCTTGATCAGATCCCGAGCCTCTTCCATATAATTATTATACCGTTTCTTGCATTCATAGAAACCGTGCCACCAGGCATAATCCGGAGCCATCATGGCCGTACCCATACGGGCTCTCCTTCCTTCATGATGCCAGAGTTCATAGTATTCGACTTCCAGTCTTTCATCGAAAAATTTGGTTTTGTCCAGTAAGCCTTTATCGTATAGCTGATTCAACATTTCTTTGGCCGGTTTAAAATAAACATCATTATATTCTGCTACGACTTTATCAAGCTTGACATAATGATCGTCTACCCAGGTTTTCCCGTGACACTGGGTGCAGACCACCTTCATCTTATCGCGCTCCGTCTGCCAGTTGGTCTTGGCCGGAAACGGCTTGAAATCAGAAGGACGGATGGTCAACGGTGCCTGGATCTCCCAGGATAAACGCTCCGTAACATCATGTGTGGTTAAGGTTGTTCCAGCTCCTGACATATGACAGGACGCACACGTAGGACCACGAAAATCCACACCTGGCGACCAGGTGCCGGGTGCGGCAGTCCAATTGTAATCGTCACCATGGGCGGTGTAGATATCGCCATGCTTTGACTCCATGTAAATTTCGATCTGCGGATGGTCCGGACCCAAGTGGCATTGACCGCACGCTTCGGGTTTCCTGGCTTCCATGACCGAAAACATATGACGGGTGTGGCAACTGGTACAGCTTCCCTTGCTGCCATCCAGATTGATTCTACCCACTCCGACGTTCGGCCACGTCTCAGGGTCAAGCGTGCCGTCCTTCATTTTCAGTACAGTACCATGACAATGGAAACAGCCTGTAGCCCGTTCAAAGTCGCTATTCATTCCCTTATTCAGCCAGGGGTCGATTTTCCATATAATTTCCGTTGTATTGGCATGTTTACTTAGACTGTATTGCTTGGCTTCATCAGGATGACACCGAGAACAATCTTTGGGCGTGACAACGGCAGCAATCGGAATCTTGTATTCAGCGGCTCCGTATGGCTGATCGGATCGTTGATACTGCTTGTAATGCTCCTGACTCACGTCCGGATCAAATGCTTCGGATTTATGACAATCATAGCAGGTGATGTTGGCGCTGGCATGCCGACTATGAGCCCAGTCGGCAAAAAGCCCGGGATGCTCTCGCTTGTGACACTCGATGCAGGCGATGGCCTCTTTGGGCATACTGCGCTCAATTCGAAATTCTTTCTCTTTTATAACATTCTGGGCGACTCCGGCAGCAGTCAATGCCCCGGTGATCATCAAAACCACCGGTAATGTCCAAAACCATCGTTTTTGAATCATTGGCCGTCTCCTTTCTTTTACTTTACCGTTTTTATAGTAATATCTCAAAAAGTTCTGGAGTATTAAATGATGATATTGACCCGGATCCACAATTTATTGAGATGTTACTTTTTATAAACCCAATCCTCTATAACTGTTTTCATATTGTTTATAGGCATAATACTCTCTGGCATTATGCACCAGATCCCTGTGGCAGTCGACGCATCTCTTTTCATAACCCGGTCTTGCAAAAACCACTGACCGGTGCGCCAGCATTGCTCCTCTTTTGTCGGGCATGTAGAGAATGTTACGATGACATTTTTGACACTGGTCGTTTTTAAAAGAAAAATACGCATTTTGGCGCTGCAACTCGTGGTTGTACTTGGTCATATCTTGTGTGAAATGAACAAAGATATCTTTTATTCCATGAGCCGTTTTCGCATAAAAGAATTCGAAGGTGTCGTGGGGAGCAGGTAGATGGCAGTCCATACAATCCGCTACAAATCCCTGTTCATTGTTAACATGAGTTGAAGTCTTCCAGGTATTGTAAGCGAACTCGATTTCGTGACAGGTTGCGCAGAATTGCGGTGTCGAGGTCCGTACCATTGTGTAATAACCAAGACTGAACAGAGGAAATGCGATGATAATTCCAACAATAATAAGTATTCCGCTATAAATATATTTCTTCATCACTTATCCGAGACCTTTGAAAAACGCCCCCTTTTGCCCAATTCCGGCGTCCCCGATAATCGGGATTTATCAATAGGCTTAAATTTTAACCCGCCACTGAACTTTGGTGGGTTAATCCTCAAAATACTCCATGTATTCCTGCCTGCCCCGCCTGCCCCGTAGCTCCGGGAGATGGTACTGGGGTAGGTCCGGCAGATCGTACCGGGGTGGTTAAAATTTTCGCGTTGACTCGGGGCGTCCATGCCCCTCGCCCTTACGGGCAGCTTAACAGCTGTCCAATTCTGCTATCCTGCAGAATTGCTCTTGGTCTTGAACAAAATTGAGCATTTTTCAAAGGTCTCTATCCTTTTTTTAAATTTTTGAGTTGATGGTGGAAAGAGTAAGATGAAAAGTCGAAGCGTAATCAGACTAAAAATAACTATTTCACAAAATTATAGTCGCGTCAATATAATGAATATTATTTATTTAATGAGGTATATTTATGATTGTGTATGGCTTGCTAAAATCTGCAAGCCGAGAAATATACGGCATGGTAACTAATCCAGAGAAAAATGATGATATTTTTTGTTTCTCTTGACATTTCAAATTACTACGATAAATCTTGAGTTACTACGATATGTTGTAATCCATTAGATTATTGAGATGACCGGATCATGCGTTAATATCATTCAACCGTGCAATGGAGGTTACCATGGACAAAATTCTAAGAATCAATATGGGGAATGAAGGTGGACCTCAAGCCAGTGAAGAACCGTTGGGTGATTATGCCGGTTTGGCCGGCCGCGGCATGACATCGGCAATTATTGCCAAAGAAGTGCCGCCACTTTGTCACCCGCTCGGAAAATACAATAAACTAATCATTGCCCCCGGGATGCTCAGCGGAAGCCATGCCGCTCAGTCCGGGCGAGTTTCGGTGGGGTGTAAAAGTCCGCTTACCGGTGGGATTAAGGAAGCCAATGCCGGCGGTCAGGGTGCTCAAGTCCTCGGCCGGTTGGGCTATGCCGCCATTGTACTTGAAGGCAAACCCAAAGAGGATACGCTCTATAAAGTGCTTATTAACAAGGACGGAGTAGAAATAATTTCCGATAACAGTCTTAAAATGCTGGGGAACTACGATTTGATTGATAAGATAAAGTCAGAATACGGTGACACGGTTGCCTGCATCTCCGTGGGTCCGGCCGGTGAAATGAAAATGGCCGCCGCTACGGTAGCATTTACCGACACAGAACAACGACCGACCCGTCATGCGGGTCGCGGCGGTGTGGGTGCGGTTATGGGTGCCAAAGGCGTCAAGGTCATCGTGCTGGATGATAACAGGATGCCAACGAGGTCTCCCAAGGATCCGGAAAAGTTTAAAGCGGCAAACAAGAAATTTGTCCAGGGCCTGAAAAAACATCCCATAACGGGCCAGGGGCTTCCTTCATTCGGAACCAACATATTGACCCATGTGATTAACGACGCCGGTGCATTACCCACTCACAATTTTCAAACTGGTCGCTTTGACGGCGCCGGCAATATCAGCGGCGAAACTCAGTCGGAGATCATGAAGTCCCGCGGAGGTACGGTTGCAAAAGGCTGCCACAAAGGCTGCGTCATCCGGTGCTCGGGCATCTACAATGATAAAAATGGCAACTACCTGACCAAACGTACGGAATATGAGACGGTTTGGGCTCACGGCTCCAACTGCGGCATTGAAGATATGGATGTCCTTGCCATGCTTGACCGCCTGGACGATGATTACGGTCTGGATACCATCGAAATGGGAGTCACTATCGGTGTGGCCATGGAGGCTGGACTGGCCAAGTTCGGTGATGGCGAAGCTGCCATTAACCTTTTAAAGGAAGTCGGCAAAGGCACGCCGCTGGGGCGTATTCTCGGAAACGGGGCCGCCGTAACCGGCAAGGTTTTTGGTGTTGAACGGGTTCCCGTGGTCAAGGGCCAGGCCCTGGCGGCCTACGATCCCCGCTCGGTCCAGGGTATTGGGGTCACCTACGCTACCAGCACCATGGGCGCCGACCACACGGCCGGCTATTCGGTTACCGCCAATGTCCTCGGTGTCGGCGGCACCGTGGATCCTCTGAAACCTGAAGGTCAGGTGGCGCTTTCCCGAAACCTCCAGATTGCCACGGCTGCTATCGATGCAACCGGATTGTGTTTGTTTATTGCGTTTGCGATTTTGGATCAGGAGGATACATTCAATGCCATGCTTGATATGCTCGGTGCATTTACCGGTCAAAATCTTACTGCTGACGACGTAGTCGCATTAGGGAAAAAGATACTTGACTATGAAAGAGATTTCAATACCCGGGCAGGCTTCACATCAAAGCAGGATCGGCTGCCCGACTTCTTTAAAAATGAACCCTTGCCGCCCCATAATGTAACTTTTGAGGTCAAAGACGAAGATCTTGATCGGGTATTTAACTGGTAAACAACCTATAGGCGTTCAAGGTTAAGAGGTTCACGGTTACGACAAACCGTTTTTGATTTTGAATTCAAGGGGAGTCCGGGTCGGCCCGGTCTACGTTTCGCCACGGTGGGGTTTATGCCCCGAGGCCCTTAACCCGCTCAACAAGATCAAGAGCAGATGCAAGGATTTTATCCTGAAACCGGTAGGCAAGGGCGGATTCAAGCATATCAAGACAAATTACCTTGTCGAGTTTGGCCAAAACGGACAGAGCAGCCAGAGCCCGGTCATTCTGTGCTTTAAAGTCCGAGTGTTGTACCTCGGCATTACAAGGCGGCAAATTGATCTCTTCCGCCTGGATGATCAGTGCGTTTTTATCAAGATGATCAAAAAGGTGTTTTCGACGGTCTACGCCTTCCTGGCTGAGAGCCAAAACAACGTCGGGTGTTGTTATACCCGTGTAGCCGATCTCTTCCGGAGAAAGAACCACTTCACTGATGGAAGCTCCTCTGAGTACGGTAATATCGTATTCATTTTTCTGTGTTACTTTGAGTCCTGCCGTGAGACCGGCCAGGCATAAAATTTCTCCGGCGGTTATGATCCGTTGACCGGCACTCCCTAAAATGACCACCTCTTTTCTGCCGGAATCAGGGGCGTGGAATTTTGTCTCAATTTTGGCTGGTGAAAGAACAGGCTTTTGTTCGGCAGCCAATTCCCTGTAATGACGGCCATATTCTTTTCTGATGTTTTCAGATATGGGATTTGTTCTCGATGGGAGCTTGGCAAGAGAATCTTCTATGATTTGAGGCGTCATTTTGTTGCGTTTGGTATACCGTCCCGGACATATTCCCCAGATGTCGATGATTGAAAACCCCTCAAAGCGAATGGCATTTTCTATTTCTTGGGCAAGGTCTTTTGCATAACTTGAGCAGCGCCTAGCATAAGCAGCTCCCGCGGAAGACACTACCCGGCACACGTCCAGCGGGCGTTCCAGTCTGTTCAGAAACCCTGACCCTACCTGAACTTCCGAAGGGGTTGTCGCTGAAAACTGGCCGCCGGTCATGCCAAAGTTGAAATTGTTTAAAATAAGCAAAGTGATATCGAGATTGCGGCGACAGGCTGAAAGAATATGGGTCCCGCCGATACCGAGACCGCCGTCTCCCATTGTAACGATAACCGTTAACTCTGGCCGGGCCATCTTCAGGCCGGCGGCATAGGTCAGGGCACGGCCGTGAAGCCCGTGCAACGCGTGGGTATGAAAATATGTATCAAAAAGACCGGAACACCCGATATCGGTAACAATAACGATCTGTTCCCCCCTCAAGCCCATATTCTGAAAGGCCTTGTCAAGGCCAAGTGTAATCCGTTCATGGGAGCAACCCGGGCAAAATACCGGCGGCCTGCTGGTATTCAATAAACTAGACATGGGCGATAACCTCCTGGATCCGTTGCGGGGTTATCAGCCTTCCATCCATTTGACCCAGAAAGTCGACCTTCTTATCCAGAAGGATGCGTTCTATCTCTCTTACATACTGGCCGAGGTTCATCTCCATTACAATGACACGTCTGGCATTCCCGGCTTTTTCCCTGATCAGGTCTTCGGGCACCGGCCAGAGCGTTTTGAGAATTAAGAGCGATACCGGCTTACCATATTTTTTTTGCTTTCTATATGCATCCCGTGCAGCCCGGGACGTAACCCCATAGGTCAAAAGCAGGGTGTCGGCGCCTTCCTCCGGGTATACTTCGTGAAAACTGAACCCGGTCACTGTTGAAAGAAGCTTGGCTTTAAGCCGTTCCTGGATTTCTGCAATTTTATCGGAGTCTGTCGTAATATATCCGTCAGGGCCGTGAGTCGAAGACGTCTGGCGTACCGGCACATTGCCGCCTATGGGCAGAAAATAAGGTGTCAACCGTCCTGAAGAGGTCTCAAAAGGGACAAACGGTTTCCCCGGAGGAGGGACTGAGCGCTCTATAATTTCGGGTTTCGCAATTGCATGGATGTCGATATTCTCCCGGGTCATGGCAATCTCTTTATTCGAAGCAATAAATACCGGGCACCTGAATTTTTCGGCAAGGTTAAAGGCCTGCATTGTCAAAAAATAGCAGTCGTTGACATCGACCGGAGCCAGTACAATTACCGGCAACCCCCCGCTGTTGCCCCAGCGTAAAAATTGAATATCTCCGTCCGCACCGCGGGTGGCTGAACCGGTGGATGGGCCGAGCCTTTGAACATCTACAATGACAATGGGGATTTCGCTTCCAATGGCAAAGGAAATATGTTCGCTATAAAGACTGATACCCGGCCCTGATGTTGCGGTCATAACCTTTAGGCCTGCCATTGATGCGCCCAGACAGTAGCCGATTGAAGCAATTTCATCCTCGCCCTGAATGCACATGCCGCCCAAAGGAGGCAGAAGCTTGAGCATGGTATTAAATATTGTAGTCGCCGGAGTAATCGGGTATCCGGCAAAAAAACGGCACTCTGAAGCAACAGCTCCCCAGGCAATTGCCTCATTACCCTCCATAAGACAAAAAGCCATTTTTACGCCTCCATACGGGCATTAAAAGTAACTTCTCAATAAGTTCTGGTATATTAAATGATCAAATTGACCCGGTTCCATAATTTATTGAGATGTTACCATTAAAAGCCCATGTCATCGCGGACATAACTCAATGAAAAATCAGCAAGGAGATATAAGGCCTGAAATTAGGAGAAGTCTATCACACAAGTTTTTGAAATGTAAATATTATTTACCTGCAAGTGTCAAATTTGCCGGGGATGCAAGGCAGTTCTGCCAGGGGTGATAGTCATTTGCCTGAGGGGTTGGGGAGTTTTTTCGATTGAATAGCTCCATGAATAATCAGCGACACCATCATACAAACTCATACAAAAGGGTTCGTAAAGAAAGAACAGAAAATATGGCTCTAAATAAATAGGGTATATGGCGACCCGCTTAAAGCATTTTAATTACGAACACAAAATACCGCTGTTCTTTCTTAACGATCCCTAATGTATTCAAACAGTGTATGATTTCGCTGCTGATCATTCATTACGCTATTTTAAAAGCTTTATAAGAAAAACACCCCGACTGCTGAATTATGTGTCTTTGTTCA
>Ga0315533_1002792_pt1 | contig 11843 bp, 11 predicted proteins | sample SalMarSW160130MG_FD_203081 | JGI IMG/M metagenome (GOLD analysis project Ga0315533, IMG submission 203081) | Salt marsh sediment microbial communities from the Plum Island Ecosystem LTER, Massachusetts, United States - Salt Marsh Sediment SW1601-30 ...
CTCATGTGCCCTAAGTGGGTGCAAATTATGCACTAAAGTAAGGCAATTCCTTGAGTGCATAATATCTCTGCGGTTCAAGCTCATTTTATGGAAGTAGCTGCACCAAAATGGTGCGGGCCATGATTTGCGGTCTGGTAAAGGATTATTCTTGATGCCCAGCTTTTACAAGTAACTATTTAATATTGATTAGAGTATTAAAAGGATTGGGATAGTTTTAAAATAAATCAAAAATTAATTATTTACCATTCGATGGTCCATTAAAACGGGTTTCCATAAATTCAAAAGCCCCGATATCATACTCTGCCCCTTGAGGTCTAGGATTTCCATCAAAATCATCACTTGGAGCATCAACGGCCGAACCGTTGTCTATGGCAGGTGAATCTTCCCTCAGATGAAAGTCAGCTTTAGAAAGATTGGCAAACATAGGATTCCCTTCTACATAGTCACTGCCGTAAATCTCCCCCCAGGGATATTCCCTATAACCGTCGATTAGATTATGGTCTACAGTAAGATTTTCTCTTGGAACGCATGCTTCTACTGCGATTTGAAATGATAGGTTTTGGCTGCATATATTATTTCTTATGACCACATTCTCGGCGTTCGGATTCTGAACAACTATCCCTCCGCCCCAATCATCCCTTCCATTGTTGTAAAAGGTGTTATTTATTACTTTAATATCCTTTAGTGGGTGCTTCCGTGCAGACCTGCCCCAACCACCAATTATGAGGCCGACAGACCCATTATTATAGGAGATATTGTTATATATTATTACATTTTCAAGAAGGCCGCCTGCCTCGGAGGCCACAGAAAAACCCTGGACAGTAGCACAGTCATGTACAATATTCCGAAAAACATCGATATTGTAGGTGTGTTTATCCCAGGCATCCACATAAATACCCTGCGTGTTTGGCATATCGTGCACATGGTTCTGGTAGACTTTTCCATTTGAGGACCCATCCTTTACATCTATGCCCTCGCCTCCGTGAGTCCCAGGACCTCCGTGGTGAACATGATTATTCTTGATTTCGAATATATCAGTGACAGCCACTGTAATACATTCCTGTTCACCGTCATTACAGGCGAGCTCAACCTCATTACCATCGATAACTATGTTATCACTATTCCATATACCAATGCCAGAGGAAAAGGTATTGTAAGTATAGTTATTCTCAATTTTGATGTGACTCGAATCATCTAGGAAGATTCCAGCGCTGGGGGAGTTTATTATTCTCAAGCCTGAGACCTTAATGTAGCTCCTGTCCGATACATCAAACAATCCGCCCCACTTTGGCACGGATATGCCGGCCCCGTCAATTGTCACCGTATCGCCAGGATATGTGATATATGCAATATAATTCCCAGGACTTCCCGAATTCTTTGGTACAACCCTTTCCTTGTAGGTTCCTGCTTTGATGTATGCCGTGTCGCCTGCAATTAAGGTGGTAGCAGCTTTTTGAATAGCACGCCAAGGATGGGCTTCTGTACCTGGATTGGCATGACTGCCACTCGTAGCCACATAATAGGTGGCCCCGGGTGCTGAGACCGAGACAAGAGCTGTCAAAAACAAGGATACTAAGATTACAAAACCTATCCTCACAACAGAATTGGTAATCATTAAGTTCACCCTCCCTTTCTTTTCTGATACTACACTTACTTGCTCTAATTCCCGAGCCAATGGCAGATAACGATCCTCGGGTAATGGAAAAAGAATTTTTCAGTCTTACCTTTAATTTTAATCTGCAGGTTCATCGTGCATTTTACGAAGTGAATTTCCGAAAGGCACATCGAAGCCCAAATCAACCACCTTCTTATTCCGGATATGGCCAAAATTTTGAAGGCTATATTCGGACATAAAAATATTACTCCTTTGCCCAGGGAATTCGTCTCTCATTTTTAATAACGAAACTCAGAACGTAGGCTCTGCTTTCACCAACTATAGACCGTGGCTTCAATTTAATAGGCTCCTTTTCCTTTTAACACTGCTGGTATTGCCTGGAACAAAAGCTTTGTATCCAGCCAGAGGGACCAGTTTTCAACATAATCAAGATCTGACTTAACCCATTCCTCAAAGGATAAATTGCTTCTTCCTTGGACCACATACGGAGAGGTCATCCCAGGAACTACATTTATCCTCCTTAACTGCCAATCCTTGTAGCGGCTAACCTCGGAAGGAATAGGAGGTCTTGGTCCCACCAAGCTCATATTCCCCTTTAATACATTCCAAAGCTGTGGTAGCTCGTCTACACTATATTTCCTCATAAATCTGCCCATTCTGGTCAGACGAGGATCCTCCTTCATTTTAAAAATAGGTCCGTCCTTTTCGTTCTTATCTAGCAACTCAAACAAATGTCCTTCTGCATCGGTATGCATTGAACGAAACTTATAAAACTTGAATGTCTTTCCCTTCCTACCTATCCGGGGAGAGACATAAAATACTGGACCTGGGCTATCTAGTTTAATCAAGAGGGCTATCGCCATAAGAAACGGCGAGAGGATTACCAGGCCCACAAAAGAGAAAACTATATCCATAAGCCGCTTGACCATCCACTCCACTTCTGATTCCATCCCATTACAATGATAATCAAGGATAGGAAGGCTACCTATATAACTAATACCAAGATTAGGCGAGGCATTTTCAAAAAACTCAGGCACTATCTTCACTCCTAGTCCTAATTTTTTCGCCCGGGAGAACATTTTGTTTACCGATTTTCCCTGAGAGAAAACAGTAATAAACACCTGATCAATAAAGTTTTTATGAACAATGCTTTCTAACTCGCTTATTTTCCCCAATACCTTGCCCTCAGGCATGGACTTTCTAATTCCCTTAAAATCGTCTAAAAAACCAACAACCCGTAATCCTAGATGTAGTTGCTTGGATAGTTCCCGGGCTAATAGTTTACCCATTCGTCCTGCCCCAATGATCAAGGTATTTTGGTTATTATAACCCGAGGCCACCAGATGCTCCGCATACCAACGCTTACAAACCCGCCAGGTGGAAAGAGAAAGTGCTGTCAAGAGGACAGATTCAAAAAACACTAAACGGGAAATAACATAAGATTTAGTCGCAAAAACAAAAGTAATACTCAGCAAGCCAGAAAGAGAAATTCCCTTAAAGGTACAAATTATCTCATCGGTTAGAGAACGGCCCCGTTTTGTCCCGTAAAGTTCATAATTTTTAAGTGAGAAGAAAGTAATAATACAGAAGAAAAAAAATAGACCAAAGTATTGACTAAATAAAGGGAGAGAACTAAATTGAAGGTAAAGTAAATACTTGAACCCTTCCTCAAAACCTCCTTTAAAGTAACGATGAAGATAGGAGACCCAAAAACAGAGGGAGATAAAGAAAAGATCGATGCCTAAGTAAAACAAGCTAATTTTTCTTTTACTTTTGGGTATTTTCATCTTTCCATCAATCCCTTTTTAAAAATCTCCCTTAAAACTCAACCAAACGAGAGCATTCCTCTCAACTATTTATTCCTTGTAAAGCCAATACAGCTCCTGATGAAATCATCAAAAAGCACTCTGCCTAACATTATCACATCTAGCTGCATATCCACTTTTAGCTTTTTAGCACTTCCTCATAAACTTCTTCGGTCTTCCTCACTACTCTGTCCCAATTATATTCTCTTTTAACTTTTCGCTTTGCATTTTCTCCGATATGCTCCCGTCCATTAGAGTTTCGTAACAATTCTTTTAATTCTTCTATAAAATTAGAAAAGTTATTGGATTGAAAAAGAAAACCATCCACTCCTTCACTTATGACTTCCTTAAGGGGGGGAATGTCACTAACAAGACAGGGCAGCCTATAGCTCATCGCTTCAAGCAAAACAATCGGCAGTCCCTCGAGATAAGAAGGGAGAACGAACAGTAAGGCATTGCTGAAAAGTTCCTCTTTTTCTTGGCCCGCAACGTAACCAGTAAAGATAATCCGCTCATCATCCCCAGCAAGCTTTTCAAGTCCTCTTACATATTCATCGGTAGCACTTGATCCACCGGCGATAACCAATCTAAGGGTCGGCACCGTAGTCTTTATCTCTCTAAATGCCTTTATCAACCAATCTACCCTTTTTTCTGGGGTCAATCGGCCCATCCAGAGAAGATAATCTTCACCATTCAAGTCGTATTTTTCTTTTATAATCCCACTTGTCAGCTTTGCCTGAGGAATATTTACTCCATTAGGGATATAAATACATTCTCTTCCATATTTACTTTCAAAATATTCCTTTTGAGCCTTTGAGACAACTATTGTCTTATCCGGAATATAGGTAGCCGTTCTTTCTGTGAACTTAAGAAAGGCTTTGGCAAAACTTCCCCACTTTCCCCTTTGCCAATCAAGTCCGTGTATAGTCACCACAACTTTGCCCCGGAGAAACCTGGGGAGCCAGGAAAATATAGTCGGTCCTAGAGCATGATAATGAATAATATCATAGTCCTGAAAGATGGAATGAAGCGATGAGGTTAAACTATGCATGAAAGTATCAAGATGCTTGGTTCTCATAGTTGATGTATGAATTAACTTTACTCCCAGATATTCTCTTAAGTTTCTATTCGTATGCCAGTTTCGCACGTAAACATAAACCTTATGTCCTCTCTGCACAATTCTTTTTGATAATTCCTCTACATGAAAGTCCACCCCACCAAAAGTAGCAGGGATACCTTTTTGCCCAATATAAGCTATTTTCACAAACTTTCCCCTAAATTTCTCTTAAGCCATTTGTTTTTAATTATCCAAATTGTGGGATCCCAAAAATATTTTTTCATTGCAGGACTCGCACTCCCTATCATCCAGCAATTCTTTTGGCACCTGGTAACCTTTTCTCTTATTCTCTTAGCTTCCTCGCCATTCCAAATTTCCTCAAAAGTCTTTTCCCTTATGTTCCCCATGGTTTCATCCATACCATTACAGGGTCTGATTTCTCCAAGAGGATCCATATAAAATAGCTCCGTTCCTGCCTCACAAGGCAAAAGTCTTTTCCCCCCCATAAATATAATTCATAATTCCGTAATTGAAATAAGCTCTATACCAGTTTTTTACTGTTTTGGTCTTCAAAAATTCCTTAACCAGTTTTCTAAATTCGCCTGCCACCATCTCTTTATCAACAATCTCGTTATCCATCTTATGAAAGTAATATGAATTATGGACCGTAGCAGTGGCAAATTCAACTTTCATTGCACAAGCAAGCTTATATAATGGTAAAAGATCCTTGGCATTTTTATCGGAAACGGTAATTCCAAGACCAATATCATTCATTCCCATATCTTTTAATTCAACCAGTGCCCTCCGCCCCGATCAAATCCACCCTTTATGCCGCACAGCTCATCATTTGCTTTTGGTAATCCTTCTATGCTGATCCTTATACCAATATCTTTATTTTTCTTAGCTAAATCTATAATCTTGTCGGTAAAAAAGCCATTTGTACTGATTACAATCCTCTTAGATTTTTTCCTGATGACTTTTACAATATCGTCAATATCTTCCCTTAAGAGAGGCTCTCCCCCAGTGATATTCGTAAACCTCATTTCCGGAAGCTTCTCTAAGTATTCTACTTTTATCTCTTTCTCTTTTTCAGTAGGATACTTCCATGTATTACACATCTGGCATCTAGCATTACATCTGTAAGTTATCCCAAGAAGCCCTTTCATTTCTTTTGTCTCCTTATTATTTTTCAACCACAGCGATTAAACTATGGGAAACTCCTAAGATGCTCTGTTTGAATAATCGAACTTGCTTGCCGGACGGAAAGAGAGAGAGAAACTTCTCAGGTGTTAAAAGATTAAGACGATTTAAATCAGCCCAAAAACCTCTCCCTAATTTTCTGTAAATCCAAAATCTCATCGTTCTGGGTAAATAATGAACGAAGGGAACTAAAGTATGAACCTCCATAGGAAAATAATAGTTGGGTGCAGCAATGAAAGCTCTCTTACCAACTCTAATTAACTCGCCAATAAATCTTTTTTGTTCTTCATCAGTACCAACGTGTTCCACTACCGCATTACAGAATACAATATCAAAACTATTATCGGGAAAATCTAAATCTTTACCATCCCCAAAGACTAACTTGACTTCGGGAAATCGTTCTCTAAAATTTTTAAATTTTTTCTCCTCATCGTTGGTCAAAGCTGTAATCTGCTCTCGATGAGGATACCAAAGTTCTAAATAGTTAGTCACCCGTCCAAAATGGGGACTGACTCCTACATCAAGGATTGTCTGCTCAGGTTTTGGTTTCATAAGGGAAATGAAAAGGTCATACTTTTTCTGTCTGGACTTTAGGGTAGTTTTTTCAGTTAGTTTCCAGGCAAAGCCATCAGGCCAGTTCCAGAATTTTCTCTTGAAGTATGAAATAATTCTCTTCATTTATGCTTTTCCATTGCTAATTGATATATCTTCATCAATTGCCTGTAATGCTTTTCCGGATTAAAACTTTCTTCAACAAATTTTCTTGCCTTTTTCCCCATTTCTGTAATTTGCTGAGGATCTTTCAGCAGAGATTCAACTTTTGAACGTAAGTCATCTGAATTCCCCGGTTCAAAAGTTAATCCAGTCTTCCCATCTTTTACCAATTCAGGGATACCCCCAACTCTTGCGCCAAGCACTGGTTTACCTAATGCAAACGCTTCTAAAACTGTCTTGGGATTATTTTCGTACCCTTCAGAAGGAAGAACTACTATCATAGAGCTTTTGATTTCATTTTTCAATTCTCTGCCTGATTTATATCCTAAAAAGTCAACATTATTTAATTTTTCACTTTTCACTTTAAACTTTAAATTTTCTTTTATTGGCCCGTCACCAATAATTTTTAATTTTATGTCTATTCCCTTCACTGCGTTAAGGAGTGTAAAAAGTCCTTTTTCTTCTGAAAGTCTTCCAAAATAGCAAATTATCTTCTCATTGAAGCTGTACTTTGGCAAATAATCTTTTGCATTAATAAAATTAGGCAAATGAGCTATCTCTTTTTTAAATCCCATTTCTTTCAGTTTCTTCTTCAAAAACATACTTGGAGAGATAAAAACATCTATTTTGTCATAAATGTGAAGAATTTTATGATGCAGGTACATTTCTATTACATTAAGCAAACTTTTCGCATAAGAGTCTTTAGTGCACTTTTTGAGAAAGCACCAAAAATACTTTCTATTCTTGCACTTCTGGCAAGGTTTTCCATCTGTAAGCATAGAGTATGAAGGACAAACTAATTTATAATCGTGTAACGTCATTGCAGTTGGTATCTTATATTTTACAAACACATCTAAAATTGATGGAGATATTTGGTGATAGATATTATGCAGATGAGCAATATCTATTTGATAATCATTTAATAGTTCCTCCATTTTCTCCTTTGCTTCAAAAGAATAAAGCATTTTCAGACTCTGTAAGATTTTGTGTTTAATATTTTTTACAGGTGTTTCATAGTCTATATAGTCAATAAAGTACTTACTTTGAGGACAAGGTAGATTTCTTTTATCAAACATAGAAAAGAAAGCTACCTGATGTCTATTCCTTTTCAGCAAATCTGCTTCCTCAAGAAATACTCTCTCGCTACCACCTTTAAGATGAAAAAATTTGTTAACCAGGAGAATTTTCATTAGCAAAGTTCCTTTGTTTTTGCATTTTAGCATCAATGGATATAAGACTCCCATTGCTTCAAAGAGAAAATATGTTTCGGGTATGCAGTCATCATAATAATACTCCTCGCTCGCATCCTTAACTTCTCTTCTAGAAAATGAGCTGAGCGCTCCAGTCAGAAGAAATAGAAGCCACGACAGTAAAGAGCGATTGAAGATATCATCACTGAAATTGATAACCATATAACTGACAATGACCGCATTAAATGCCCTACTAGCCCTTTTGAGCTCTTTCAGTATCTACCTTATATAGCGAACATGCAATCCCGGCAAAAATCCAAAAATACCATTGTACAACAAGACTCCTCATTAAATTATCGCTTAACATTATGGTTATATAAGCTATGAAGATAGAAATAAATGCTAAAGTAAGACTCTTAAAATACTGCATACCTATCCTTTTATACACATAAATTGCCCTCCTTAGAAGACTTAGTAAAATCCATAGATATGCACCTACTCCAATTAAACCCGTCTCAAACGCCACTCTGAGATAATCATTATGTGCCTCTTCTCTAAAGTAGGAACCAAAACTATTTAATCCATGCCCCAGTATAGGCGTAGAAAAAATAAGAGGGATAGCTTGACTCCAAAGCTTGATTCGCCAGAGAAACGAATTTTGAGGATCATAATAAGAGGAGAATTCAAAAACATCTCCAAATCGGTGTGCTAAGACGGGATTGAACTTTATCAAAAGGAAGAATAATGGAATGCTGATTAGAAGTAGTTTCCTGTACCGAAAAATCCCAAGGAACAGAATCGCGAGTAAAACAGCTATCCATGCAGCTCTGGTATAGGTAAGTATTAAGGATATTCCCATTGTTGCACATAGGATTCCCAGCCCAATCCTTCGAGAGCTAAATCCATCTCTCAAAAGAAGAACTATACCTATTGGCAACAGCATCGTTAAGTAAAAAGCGTATGAGTTAGGGTGGATAAAAGTACCGAAGATTCGATTGAAGGCATATACAGTCTGATTGCCAGTACCAGTAAGAAATTGATAAAACCCCACTACACTGGGGACAATCACTGAGATAAGTACTGCTTGAAGTAGTTTATTTATCTTTTCTTCTGTTTCAAATAGGTTAGATATTAAAATATAGACGACGAATATAGAGACAAGTCTAATCCAATCCGATATCCCAACCAGTCTACCAGGCGAGAGGAGCAGGGAGAGAAAGGAAATAACCAAAAATGCCAAATAAGGGCGTGAGGCAGGAACATCTAATATGTTCACTTTATTAACAACAATGTACGAGAGTCCACCTCCTAAGATTATCAAAGTTGCTATTCCGGCTGGGTTTATGAACACAAAAGGTCCAAGTGAAAATTCAAAGTAAGGCTTTAAGGTGTCCAGACTGCTCCGCATCATGATGAAACATAAGATGCCTGCCTCAAGACGGACAAAAATTAATAAAGTGAATAATATAAAGATCCCGGTCATCAGAAAATAAACGAGAGCTTTTTCTCCAAATAGAGTAAAACACGCACTGAGCGTAATAAAAACTAGAACGCATATCCAGAGACTTTGGCGCTTAAAAACTCGAGGCATTATTTAGTACTCCCCCTTAATTGCTCCTAAAAGTATTCTCTCAAGTTCTTTAACGCTTTCCTTCCAGCAAAAGTTTCTTTGCTCCGAAAGGTCGAAGTATTGCTCAATTTCGTCCTTCTTCCACAGTGAACACAGGGTTCTTATGGCTTGAGCTATCTCTTGTTTTTTATTGTCCACAATAAAACCTCGCCTCATATCCTTAAGAAGTCTTTTTAACGGATCTCTCTCATCACCCAGAATAGCCAGAATTGGTTTTTTGGCTCCTATGTACTGAAAGACCTTTCCAGGAATTTGAATCCCTCCCGTGTTACCCCAAATTACTAATATATCCGCTTTCTTCATATAGTTTACCGAATTTTGAAAGCTAACGAACCCGGTGAATTCAAGAAATCTTTTTAATTCGATGTCAATAATTTCTTCCCTCCAAATGCTTCCCACAAAGGAGAATTTCAATTTTCTTCCTAACTGTGGATCTTTGTAAATAAGGTCCCTTAAGGCTTTAAAGAAAGGCTCCAGTTTAGCTCGATGATTATATATTGTCCCCGTATAGACCAAATGAAACAGATTTTTCTTCTTTCTTGACGTTGCGGTTTTGAAGTCCTCAGGATCGTATCCTGAAGTGAGAACGTGAACTTTTTGGGGCCGGAGAAATGAATAATTATTTAAATAATCTCGCTTCGTTTCCTCAGTTGTTAATACTATACTTGAAACATTTTTAAGAACCTTCTTTTCTAAGTATCTTTCAATAACAAATTTCAACCTGGATGGTTTCGCTCCGGGGTTGTAAGCCCAAGGATCACCAAAATCCGCAACCCAAGGAAGACTCGTAATCTTCTTAAGCGGAAGAGCAACAAGGTGCGAGCTAAAAGGAAAACCTGACGAGAACAGTAAATCATATCCATTATTGCTAACCAGATTTAGACCCTTCGCCACGGCAAAAGGAAACCACTCTACCATTTTATCAGGTACAAGTAATCCATTGACTATCTTTTTGAGAGTCTTCTTTACTTTTTGGAATTTATCCTTGCTCGAGCCAAATCCTTGCAAGGACCGTGAGACCTTTTTTTTTGCATAGGCGATTATGTGCAAAAAACCAGGGAACGTCCTATAAATTCTTACTTTGGGTGGTAGTTTCTTCAAAAGCTCATCGTCATAGCTGTAGTATCCAGACGAAGGTTTAATTGTGAGTACATCGATCTTCCAGCCAAGTTTAGCTAAATATTTGATAAAGTAAGTCATTCTAATTCCACGAGAGCTACCAAGAGGTGGAAAAACATAGGCAATAAGGAGCATTTTCATTTTTAGTTCCTACAATTAGAGAGTGAGTTGACCACTTTGGAAATAGTTTTACTAAAAGAACGTTAATTCCCGATGTACAAGAAATCCCATAGACCACCAGAGATACATATAATATTTTGTCTCTTGAGCAATGCTACTCTCTTTTTTCTTAAAGATACCTATCGAAGTGAGAAGTGAATAATTTTTTCTCACTTGCTCGTTTGTACGTAAACGACACATCTTCATACCTTCATTCAATGACGAACTTGATCACTGATCTGGGTTAAAAACATCAATGCTCTTTCTTTAATCTCTCCTATCGGGTACGAAGTTCGGGAGCCCTTGAATGGGTAAAGAGCAATTACAAAAGTTGCTGGAGTATATGTAACTCTAGAATATTTTATTACGGGAGCTAACACCTTTGTCCCGTAACTATAGGATATCCAGTTATTTTCAGTGGAAAAATTCAACTCTTTGGTCTCTAGAGGTAAAACTAGCAGGCTTATATTTACTTCCTCACAGTTGCTTACTAGGGATAAAGGCTCTTGGGGGATAGGGTCTACCTTCATGGATGCAAAATGCAAGTGAAAATCAAAAGTATGTTTTGCGCTTCCAGTTAAGATATCCCTAACGACCCAATAGCCTTCTTTTTTGTTGAAAAGTATCTGTCGGCGGTGTGTGAGAGAATTAGAGAGTCGTTCATATCCGCTGTACTCTGCATCGAGAAAATCATATTCGTTTGTGATTTTCCACTCATTAACTTCAACCTCAGCGTCACTTCCGGTTGAGAATAATTCTTTAGGATTAAAACTGTTTTGTTCTCCATTGTCCACCATCACGGTATTATGATATGCTGTCGAGCGGAACCTATTTCGCCATTTAGGCTCAGCAGTGTAGACATATGTTCCAGGATCAACAATTATATCTTCTCCATCTATGCATAGTTCAAAGCTCAACTTATCGTTATGGCAATGACCGCCGTTTCCGTTTTGTCCATCAGGACCGCAGGAGATAATCATATAATTTTTATCATTTCTCATTATGTACCAGCCGGCATCGCGAAATGCCCGGCTACCAATGTTTGTAAGACAATTCTGTTCCAAATCCTGCCAGATCTTATAACCCTTCTCTCCGAAAACCCATAATGCCTCTCCACAAAGGCCAAATTCTTTTACCTTAAATTTTGGTTCTCGAAAAAATATAGCTCCAAGGCTTAGAAGGTACCGCATATCAAGCACTTCTCTTTTTGCAAACATATGTAATCTTACATTATCATTATCACCAATTTGAGGTATTCTGCCATTTGGTTTTAAAAGATATAAAACTACATTAAACATTTTATAAAGCCTATCCGTGTATTCTTTGCCAAAAATTTTATCAGCAATTTCTCTAT
>Ga0315533_1002793_pt1 | contig 11843 bp, 13 predicted proteins | sample SalMarSW160130MG_FD_203081 | JGI IMG/M metagenome (GOLD analysis project Ga0315533, IMG submission 203081) | Salt marsh sediment microbial communities from the Plum Island Ecosystem LTER, Massachusetts, United States - Salt Marsh Sediment SW1601-30 ...
TTGTGACTCGGGGAGTGTATTTATGAGAAAACCTTTTGTGGCTGGCAACTGGAAAATGAACACGGATAGTCTTTCGAGCGTTAGTCTTGCCAAGGCTGTGGCCGATGGGGTAATGGAATTGGCAGGTGAGCATGTTGATGTGGCTGTGATACCGCCTTTTGTTTATATTCCGGCGGTTGTTGGAACACTCAGCACTACGCATATCGCGGTTGGTGCACAGGATGTATATTTTGAGCAGCAAGGAGCTTTTACCGGTGAGATAAGCTCGTCAATGCTCAAGGATATAGGCTGTGCATATGTATTGTGTGGTCACTCGGAGCGGAGGCATGTTATTAAGGAAGATGACGGGCTGGTAAACAGGAAAGTATTAGCTGCTATATCCGGAGGGCTTTTGCCGATACTTTGTGTTGGGGAGTTGATAGAGCAGCGCAAGGCCGGCGAGACGGAACAGGTGGTGAGCAATCAGCTTGGAAAAGGCCTTGAGGGATTGAGTGCGGAGAAGCTTTCGGCGGTTACGTTGGCATATGAACCCGTGTGGGCAATCGGGACAGGATTGACGGCGACACCGGAACAGGCACAGCAGGTGCAGTCAATGATGAGAAAGCTGCTTGGTGATATGTATGACGGTCAGCTTGCAGATGAGATTCGGATATTATACGGGGGGTCGGTGAAGCCGGATAATGCGAGTGCATTGATGAGTCAACCCGATGTAGATGGTTTATTAGTTGGGGGAGCGAGTTTGAAGTCGGAAGATTTTATTGCGATAGTTAAAGCGGCGTGTTAATTATAGTTTAGGGTAATTTATTAGGGGAACTTAAGATGGCGTTATGTTCGGTCTTGGCTGCAAGTTTAATTATGAAATTTGTAGCCGTTATCTGGTTTATCACTGCGGTGGTACTGGTTTTTGTTGTTCTGATTCAGAAGGGAAAAGGAGGCGGGCTGAGCGGAGTTTTTGGCGGGGGAATGGCAGGCAGCTTACTTGGTGCGGATACGAAAAAACCTATGACGTGGTTTACTATAGGGCTTGTGAGCGTGTTTTTGTTTCTTGCAGTGTTGATGGCCAAGTTTTATAAGCCGTCGGCGAGCAGTGTAGTTGACGAAACACCGGTGCAGCAGAGTGCGGTTCCGGATATTGCCGGTGATATGGATAATGTCGGCATCGATGAGATGATTGATGAGAGCGTGGATGTTAATTCGAATTGATTTTAATCTGCACAGTGACAGTCGGGTGACATTGTTTTTTTAGATTAGTGTGAGTGAAATTTTTATGATAAACAGTATGACCGGATACGGCAGTGCAAAGGGGGAATGTGACGGTGTAACTTATGTCGTTGAAATCAGGACGGTGAACAACCGTTTTTTTAAGACAAGGGTCAAGCTGCCGGAACCGGTTGTTTTTCTTGAAGAGGATATTGAAGGTATTCTGCGGCAGCAGTTATCGCGTGGGATGGTTAATTACATTCTTCACATTAAGAATGTTTCGTCAGATGTTTTTTTTGATATAGATGAGAAGGCTTTACAGAGTTATGTTAAACGTTTGAGCAGGATAGCCCGCGGTGTTGATGTTAACTGTTCGATTGACATAGGCAATTTACTCGGTTTGCCTGAGGTTTTTTCGCCGCGTGTGCCTGATGAGGCAAAAGCAGGGCGTGTTCGAGAGGCTGTTTTAAAGATAACGACGGAAGCTTTGGCGGCGCTTAAGCAGATGAGAGCGACGGAAGGCGTCGTCCTGGCGGAAGATTTGGCCCAGCATTGTAACCAAATAGAGGATAAGCTGGGATTAGTTCGGCAGCAAAGCAAATCGTTTTTGAAGGAATATGCAAAGCGTTTGAAAAAGAGGATGGAGGAGCTGCTTGGTGCAGGTGATGTACTGCTTGATGAGGAAATTGTAGCTCGTGAAGTTGCGGTTTTTGCGGAGCGTTCTGATATATCTGAAGAGATAGTCAGGTTGCAGTCTCATATAGAGCAATTTAGGGACACCAGTGAGGGCAAAGGTGAGTCTGAACAGGCTGGTAATCAATTAGGGCGCCGGCTGGATTTTATAAGTCAGGAGATGCTTCGTGAGGCCAATACTATCGCAAGCAAAGCCTGCGATGCGAAGACTATACATCTGGTGGTGGATATAAAGTGCCTGATAGACAGAATTAAAGAGCAGGTTCAGAATGTGGAGTAGTGTTCCGCGGTCTCTATTTCGCTGAGTAATGGTATGGTAAAACCGGATAGAGCTAGAGGTAAACTTGTGATAATCAGCGGGCCGAGCGGAGTTGGTAAAGGCACTATATGTGCTGAGGTCGCTAAACGGCTTGGAAATGTGCTTATAAGTGTTTCTGTTACGACACGGCCTCAGGGGAAAGATGAGGTGAACGGTAGAGAATACTGGTTTGTATCACCTCAGGAGTTTCAGCGTCGAATTGACGAGGACCTGTTTTTAGAATATGCTGAGGTTTTTGGCCATCTTTATGGTACGTCTAAGGATGAGGTAGAAAATGCACTTTCATCGGGTAAGACTATTATCCTTGAGATAGATGTGCAGGGCGGTAAAAAGGTTAAGGTGATATATCCGCAGGCGGTGATGATATTTATTTTACCGCCGGACCAAAAAGAGCTTGCGAGGCGATTAAGTGGTCGGGGCAGAGATGAAGTTGAGGTTGCCGAAAAGAGACTCGACGAAGCTGGTGCTGAGATCGCATCTGCTTTTCAATATTACGAACATATAGTAATTAATGATGACCTTAACCAGGCGGTAAGTGAAGTTATAAAGATAATTGAACAGACCATTGGAGAAAAAGTATGATAGAGGAGCTTAAGGACACGAAGATAATTGATAAGGCAGGTGGCAGATTTAAGTTGACGGCCTTGATTCAAAAGCGTTTGACAGAGCTGTTGGAAGGAGCCAGGCCGTTGATAGAGGATACTGAGGGAATGACCCGGATGGAGATAGTTGTCCGGGAGATAATGGAGGACAAGATAACGATTGATTTTGGTGCGAGTGATATTAATGAGCCGACAGAGACAAAGGGCTGAGAGGGATTTAGATGGCTGATGAGAAACTGAAATTTGAGGCCTTAAAGGTTTTGTTGTGCGTCAGCGGTGGAATTGCTGCTTACAAAGCAGTTGATTTGGCAAGCAAGCTTGTTTTGGAAGGAGCATCTGTCAAGACGGCTATGACAGAAGCTGCGGAGCACCTTGTTGGAGTAAAGAGTTTTGAGGGAATTACGAATTCGGCTGTGTTTACAAGCCTTTGGCATAGTGTCGAGAGATTCAGGATTGAACATGTAAGTTTGGTGGAGTGGGCCGATATTATAGTTGTTGCTCCGGCGACAGCCAACACTATAGGCAAGGTAGCGAATGGTATTTGTGATGATTTGGTCAGCACGATTCTTTGTGTCTGCTGGTCGAAGCGGGTACTTTTAGCGCCTGCAATGAATGTGGATATGTGGAATAATCCTGCGGTACAGCGAAATGTCAAGGCAGTTAAAGAGATGGGTTTTGAGCTTGTAGGCCCTATGAAAGGCAGGCTTGCCTGCGGGACAATTGCGGAAGGCAGAATGTCGGAGACGCCGGATATTTTGCTTGCTATAAAGGGGCTTGTTTCTGGAATTAAAAAGTAATGAGTCGGTTTCGGTTGTATCGAATTCCATATCTAATTTCTCGAAATGTGAAAATTGTTTCCGGAGCACAAATAGATGATTGCTTGCCGAATCATAGAGTTATAGGGGCACAGTAGGGGCTAAAGTCGCAGAAATGAGTTTTTTAATAACAGCTGGCGGTACACGGGAATATATTGACCCGGTTCGTTTTATTTCCAATGCGAGCAGCGGCCGAATGGGTTATGCTCTTGCAGAAGCTGCTCTGAAGGCCGGGCATAAGGCGACGTTGATAAGCGCATCGAATACGCAGCCGCCGGTTGGTGTGGACTTTGTGGGCGTGGAAACTGCTGCTGAGATGTTTACAGCAGTTAAGAAATTTTTCAAAAGTTGTGACTGTCTTATTATGTCTGCTGCTGTTTCTGATTACACGCCCGTTAAAAAATCAAAAATAAAAATTAAAAAATCAAAAAGGGATTTAGTAATAAGATTAAAACCAACTGTTGACATTCTCGGCTGGGCTGGAAAAAACAAAAGAAAAGACCAGTTTGTTGTCGGATTCGCTCTTGAGGATAAGGATTTACGAAAGCAGGCCCAGAAAAAACTGAAAGAGAAAAGCCTTGATATGATTATTGCCAATAGACCTGAAGCGATTGGAGCTGACAAGTCAACTGTTCTTTTTAAAACAGCGAATAGCAGATGGCAAAAGGTTGAGTATGCTGCCAAGGCAACTATTGCGAAAAAAATAATACAGGTGATAGAGAGACTTTCGCGCTAAACTTATTTTTCTGTAAACCTGTCAGTTGACGATGCCCAAATCGTTTTTTGTGAGGATTGATTCGAACTTGTAGCCTGCCTTTGTGATGTTTTCTTCCGCTCCCTGTTTGCGGTCGATTGTGCAAACAATTTTCTTTACCGTTGCTCCTGTTTCAGTTATGATTTTCGCAGCTTCGAGGACCTGGCCGCCTGTGGTAGCGATATCTTCGACGAGCAGGACTACATCACCGGCTTTTATTGTACCTTCAACCATTTTTCCTGTACCGTAATTTTTTTTGCTGTTGCGGACGATTATCCAGTTTTTGCCGGTCTGAATAGCGGTGGCGGCTGCGAGAGCCACGCCGCCGAGCTCTGCGCCCGCTATCAGGGTGACATCGTCAGTGACATATTCTGCGAATCTTTTCCCGAGTTCTTTCAGGATGTCCGGGCAGGTCTCGAACAGATATTTATCAAGGTAGTATTTGCTTTTTTTCCCGCTTCGCAGTGTAAAATCGCCTTCGAGATAAGCAGTTTCTTTAATGCGTTTTATAAGTTCTTCTCTTGTCATCTTGTTGTCCTTTTTTGTTAACGGTTCAGACCTTTAATTCCACAGTTTTGTTGAGCTGGTTTTTGTACCTTCTTCTGATGGGTGTGACGTATTGGGCTATGAATTCGTCAACCTGCTGAGGAGCTCGGCCGATGTAGCCTTTCGGATTTAGTATCTTTTTGAAATCGATTTTGCTAAAGGCAGAGTCGGCTTTTAGTCTTTTGATAAGGTCGTTTGTTTTTCCGAGCTGTTTTACCTGTGCAGCGGCGGCTTGTGAGTGCCGCCTGATTTTTTCGTGGAGCAGCTGTCGATTCCCGCCGGCAATTACTGCTGCCGCAAGGATATTTTCGGTAGCCATAAAGGCGAGCTCCGCATTGATGTGCGAGGCTATTACCTTCGGATAAACTACAAGTCCTGCGGTTACATTGATAAGTATTTCGAGGATACCGTCAACAGCCAGAAAGGCCTCGGGGATTACTATTCTTCTGTTGGCAGAGTCATCGAGTGTCCTTTCGAGCCACTGCTCGGCGGCGGTCATTTGCGGGCTGGTTGCCAGGCTTATGACGAATCGGCTCAGGGCTGTTGCTCTTTCGCATCTCATCGGATTTCTTTTATAGGGCATTGCGGAAGAGCCGACCTGGGATTTCTGGAAAGGCTCTTCTATTTCCTTGAGGTTTGCAAGCAGACGAATGTCGTTGCACATTTTATGCGCCGACTGTGCTATGAGGGCTAAGGTGTTTACAATCATAGAGTCGATTTTTCTTGGATAAGTCTGGCCGGTAACAGGGCAGAGTTTTTTGAAACCGAAAGCTTCGGCGACAATCTTATCGAGCTGTTTGACTTTGTTGTGATTGCCGTCAAATAGTGCAAGAAAGGATGCCTGCGTGCCGGTTGTTCCTTTTACGCCTCTGAATTGAAGGTTTTGCAATCTGTATTCGATTTCGTTCAGGTCGGTTACAAAATCGTTACACCAGAGTGTTGCTCTTTTTCCAACGGTTGTAAGCTGCGCCGGCTGGTAATGAGTGAAGCCGAGCGTCGGCAGTGAACGGTATTTTTTCGCGAACTTGCCAAGTTGATTGATGAGAGCTGCGTGTTTGCCGGCTGTTATCTGCAGAGCGTTTTTCATAATGATAAGGTCGGTATTGTCGGCGACAAAACAGCTTGTCGCGCCGAGGTGAATGATTGGAGAGGCCTTTGGAGCGGCCTGAGCGAAGGTCTGGATGTGAGCGACGACATCGTGGCGAACCTTTTTTTCCAGTTGGGCGGCTTTTTTGAAGTCTATGTCTTCGATATGTTTGGCCATCTGGTCAATCTGGTTTTGTTTTATATTCAGGCCGAGTCTTTTCTGTGCCTTTGCCAGCTGGAGCCATAGCTTTCGCCACGTGGTAAATTTTGTCCGGGCGCTGAATAGCTGTACCATTTGTTCGGAGGCGTTTCTTTCTGCGAGGGGGCTTGTGTAGATTTGTGGTTTGTCCGTCATTTTCTTACCTCTTAATAAATTGCGGATGCTGTTATGTTTTCGCCTGTTGGTTAAGATATATGATTTTGCTGATTTATCAATAGTTTATATTTTTGTTTAGTGCTGTTTTTGTCTCGAATTTAGTTATCGGGCATTGTTTTTTTATCTGTTTATAGGTTTGTTATTTTGTTTGTAACCAAAATTTTTGTATATTTTGAATATGAGGACAATTCTGCAGGGAGGTATAAGTTGGGTTTTCAGATGAGGCTGTAGCCCATAATAGGGGGTTTGGAAGTGAAAGAAGTAGTATTGCTTCGAGGTCCTGAGCCGCATAAGGTTTTACAACGTGTTATCGAGGGGGAAAAGCCGGCTTTGATGTGCTATTTGTCTCGTGGCAAATGGCATAAGGCTCAGGTTTTGTTGGTTAATCTTGACTCTGAGAAGCTTGATGTCAAAGTTGTGCCGACAGGTTATGAGCCTGTCGTTCTTGAACAGTTTTGTGGGCATTTCGGAAAGCCGCATCCTGTTAATGTTAAGCTGGGGCAGTCGGTAGGTTTGTCTGTTAAGTGTGAAGGCGGCAAGTTTATATTTGAGGCTGAGGTTATGGATTTTGGTATGTCTTCACCGGCAGGTGGCGGTATTATAACTCTTGAGATTCCAGACCAGATGGAGATGATTTCTCGCAGAAGTTATTTCCGTGTGAGGGTGCCGGAGAATATTTTGATAGATGTTCAAATGTGGCACCGTCGTTGTCGGAAATTAAAGGGGGAGCCGGAGCGTCGTTGGCGTGGCAGGCTGATAGATATTTCGGCGGGCGGGCTTCAGGTGGTTGTTGGGGCTTCTAAGAGGCCGGATTTTCGGCAGGGTCAGTTTGTTAAAGTAAGGTTTTGTCCCTTGCCGTCGGAGACAGCAATTGAGTTCAGCGCTCAAATCAGGAACATTTTGCCGACAGCAGACGGCGAGAGTTTTTGCTTTGGTTTACAGGTAGTGGGATTGGAGGCAAGCAAAGAAGGCAGAGCAATATTAGCGCGGCTCGCGGCTGTTACAGAGCTTTATTATGAACTCAATCGCGGCAGGGATGTTGGTCGGAGAAGTTCGCAGGCCGCTCTTCATACGCAAACATACCTTAAGCGGTGTCGCTCTGGGTGGGGGGATTTGCTCCATCAATAGCCATTGCATTGGCCTGGCCGGTAGCCAGCGGTATCAGGTTATCTGTTTTATGAGTGGCTTTATAGAAAAGCCATTTTGCAAATCCACTTGCGGCAAAGCCGCAGAAAATCACCACTAAAGCGATTTGCAGGTTCCAGATTATTATTCCAATTCCGAGCAGGAGCCACGTAAGGTGGGCGAATGGTTTTTTGCCTTTTATATACTGATTCAGGACGTGCTGATATCTAATTCTGCTTACCATTAGTACTGCCAGTACCAGCGCCAAAAATGGCAGAGCATAGATAATAGTGTTTGCAGTGGTAACGAAAGCTGCTGTATTGGTATTAAAGATTTTAGGCAGAGTTTCTTCGTGGAAGATAATCAGGCTGATGATGACGCCGGCTGCTGCCGGTGTAGGCAGTCCGATGAAGCTCATATGAACGGATTCCTGGTCTTCGTTTTCTACATTGAATCTTGCCAGTCGGATGGCAGTGCAGCTTGTGTATGCGGCGGCAGTGAGCCAGATGAATCTTTCGAGGAGTTCGAGTTCGGCAAGTTCGAATTTGTTTTCGAGAATTTTGAGCATCAAAAATGCGGGAGCGATGCCGAAGCTGATGATGTCACAGAGGCTGTCGAGCTGACCGCCGAAGCTTGAGGTGCTTTTGCTTATTCTTGCAAGCCGACCATCGAGCATATCGGCGATCATTGCCAGAAGAAGTACGTAGCCGGCCTTTGTAAATTCATCGTGTGCTGCAAGGACGATTGAAGCAAAACCGCATACACCATTGAGAATAGTTATCAGTGATGGCAGAACAGTTATGTATTTTAGCCTCTGTCTGCGGACTTTTCGCAGCAGGTTTTGTTTTGCAGCTTGTGTTTTGAATTTCGGCATAGTTATTGATTTTTTACAATATATATTTTACAAGCGGAGTAACTCCTGCTCTTACCTTGTCACCTACCTTTACGAAAGTTTCGATATTACTTTGATCCGGCAGCAGTATCTCGGTTCTTGAACCAAATTTTATCATACCGAACTTTTGTCCGCCAGTTAAATTCTGGCCTGCGGCGGTTTTGCAGACGATTCTTCTTGCAATAGCGCCGCTGATTTGCCTGACGACGATTTTGTCTTTCGGCTCGTCCGTTCTTACCAGCAGCAGGTCGTTTGACTCATTTGTGCGGCCTGAAGCCGGGTTTGCTGCGTTTTTGAAAGAGCCTTTCTTGTAGAAAATATTCAGCACTTTTACATTGCAGGGTGCACGGTTGATATGTACGTCGAATATATTGAGGAAAATACCGATTCTGATGGCATTTGAGCCAATGTAATCGTTTTCGACCTTTTCAATGTCTGTAATCTTTCCATCCGCAGGGGAGAGCAGGATGTTTTTATCCGGCGGAATTTTTCTACTTGGATCGCGGAAGAAGTACAAAATCCATAGAAGAGTTGTCGCCAAAATCAACTCAAGGGTCAAAATAGCCCATTTTGGCAAAATAAAGGGTCCTGCGAATAGGCATAACAGCATTGCTGTGAGGATAGCAGCGGGACATATTAGTACCTGAGGCCAGCCATATTTCGTCAGTTTCATAATAGCTGAATATGGTATCTTTTTGGGGCTTGAAATCAATAAAAAAGAGCTGGCTGTCTCAGCCAGCCCTTCGGAGGAAGATAGCACGGACTTTTGAGAGCAACCTATTTGCATAAGCGGAACAATTATTGAATTCCCCCGCCTAAGCAAGATGGCAGTCCGTGTTTTCGTATTTTTTTCTCTATATATTAAGACGCAGGAAAAAGCCGGATGTTTCATTATTTTCAGGGAATTTTCGAAAAATTATTCAAGGATTTTTCAATTTTTTTTCGTGTTTTTGTTAAAAAAGTGACAAGAATTGGCAAAAAGTTGATACTCTTGGTATAAAATGAGCGGGGAAAAGCATATTTTGCATTCGGGCATCTGTTCTGTTTTCTTGGTTCGTTACTTTTTTTCTTCGAAGTCAAGAGCTGCTGAGTTGATGCAGTATCTAAGGCCGGTAGGAGTTTGAGGCGCATCATTGAACAGGTGGCCGAGATGAGCTCCGCATCGGCTGCATAAAACCTCGGTTCGTACCATACCGTAGCTTCTGTCAGGTTTTTTCTCTATTTTTTCATCGGAGGTTGCCTCATAAAAGCTTGGCCAGCCGCAGCTGGAATCAAACTTGGTTTCCGAGGGAAACAGCTCGTTGCCGCAGCCTATACATCTGTATGTGCCCTTTTTGAAGAAGTTGTCATATTTGCCGGAGAAGGGCAGCTCGGTGGCCTTTTTTCTTGTGACCTCGAATTGCACCTTTGTAAGCTGTTTTTTCCATTCTTCTTCAGTTTTTACAATTCTTTCAGGCTTAAGAATAAATTCTGGTATATGACAAGAGGCATTTGGATTTTTCTGAAAGTATTGCTGGTGATAATCTTCAGCCTTATAAAAGGTCGATGCCGGGACTATTTCGGTGACTACCGGCTTTTTGAATTTGCCCGATTTTTGCAGGTTCTGTTTTGAGAGTTCTGCTGCTTTTTTTTGTTCTTCGTTATGGTAAAGAATTGCAGAGCGGTATTGAGTGCCGACGTCCGGTCCCTGGCGGTTGAGTGTGGTTGGGTCGTGTATCTGCCAGAATACGTCCAGCAGCTGTTCATAGGTTATCTGGTTGGCATCGTATTCTATGAGCACAGCTTCTGCGTGACCTGTCTTGTCGGTACAAACCTGCCTGTAGGTTGGATTTTCGGTTTTTCCTCCGGTATATCCTACCAGTGTCGATTTTACGCCCGGGACCTTATCGAAAGCTGCCTGAATGCCCCAGAAACAGCCTGCAGCAAAGGTGGCTTTTTCGTAATCCTGGTTTTCTGGTCTGTCCTGCGATTTTTTTGTTTCGATTGCGGATTCCTGCGGATTATCCATACTATTTGCCTTTTCTTCGTCCGGGCAGCCGACAATGAAAAATGCCGCCAGAAAGAGAGCTAACGACAATTTTACCACGTTACGTTTATGTATTAAAGTCCTTAACATCGTATTTATTATACGTGGAGAGGCAATTAGATGTTTCAGCAGTCTTTCTTTGCAATACCTTCGAATGTTTCAGGCAGATTAAAGTAGTCCGTTCGTTTAAATGTTGATTTGGGTAATTTAATGCTATCGGGCAGGCGGCTTATTTCTTATGAGAAGGCGGGTAAATTCTTATACAAAATCTTCTTGCAGAGAGAATGAAGGTGAGTAAAATAGTGCAAACAAAATTGTCAGACAATCACAGCTTATATATTTGGTTTCGGATAAGGCAATGTTATCAGTATTTGTTAGGAGACTTTAAGATGAGAAAGGGTTTGATTTTACTTTTAATGGCTGTTATGTTAATCTCTTTCTGCAGCTGCAAAAAGGGCGAAGTTGAGGAGAAAAAAATGAGTATCGAAAAGGAGCCTTACGGGCAGGCAGACGGCAAGCAGGTGATGCTGTACACGCTGACCAATTCCAATGGTCTTGTAGCAAAGATTACCAATTACGGCGGGATAATGACCGAGCTCTGGGTGCCGGATAAAAGCGGCAAGCTCGGTGACATTGTACTGGGCTATGATGAGGTTGATGATTACATTAAGGCGACTCCGTATTTTGGAGCATTGATAGGCAGATACGGCAACCGTATAGGTAAAGGCAAATTTACGCTTGACGGTGTGGAATATCACCTGGCGACGAATGACAATAATATAAACCATCTGCACGGGGGTATAAAAGGATTCGACAAGGTTGTATGGGACGCGAAGGAAATTAAGGCGGATAATGGTGTCGGCCTTGAGCTTAGTTATCTAAGCGAAGATGGCGAAGAAGGTTATCCAGGCAATCTCAAGGTTAAAGTTGTATATATGCTGACAAATGACGATGAATTGACGGTCGAATACGAAGCTACAACCGACAAGACCACCGTTTGTAATCTTACGCAGCACAACTATTATAACCTCGGCGGGCATAGTTCAGGTACTATTCTCGACCATGAGATGATGCTGAATGCTGATTTTTTCACGCCTACTGATGATGGTCTGATACCCACCGGAGAAATCAGCCCGGTGGAGGGCACACCGATGGACTTCAGGAAAGCAACTGCGATAGGTGCTCGTGTCAATGCAGATTATGAGCCCCTTAAATTTGGGGGCGGCTATGACCATAACTGGGTGCTGAACAAAGACAAGCAGGGCGAGATGACGCTGGCGGCAAAGGTCTATGAGCCGAAGAGCGGCAGAACTATGGAGATATGGACGGACCAGCCTGCAATACAGTTTTATTGTGGTAACTTCCTCGACGGCAGCAATATCGGTAAGGGCGGTATTGCTTATCAGCAC
>Ga0315533_1002794_pt1 | contig 11838 bp, 10 predicted proteins | sample SalMarSW160130MG_FD_203081 | JGI IMG/M metagenome (GOLD analysis project Ga0315533, IMG submission 203081) | Salt marsh sediment microbial communities from the Plum Island Ecosystem LTER, Massachusetts, United States - Salt Marsh Sediment SW1601-30 ...
TTATTCACCCAACATGGCTTTGCCTTAAAAAATGCCATCACAGGTCTTTGTTCAAAAGAGAATAAGACAGTTGCGGTTTTGGATATTGGCTACGCTTTCAGTGAGCTTGTAATTTTTCAAGACAGAGAACTTGTATTTAGTCGGAAATTACCCGTGGCCGGCCAGGATTTCACACTGGAGATGACACAAGCACTTGTATCTGATCATGGAAAAACGGAATTGACACTAGAAGAGGCCGAAAGCATTAAGAAAAAATACGGCATCCTCAGTTCTGATGATTCTAAGGTATTAGACGACAAAATTAGCAGTGCACAGCTTGTTTCTTTTCTCCGTCCCAATTTAGAAAAACTTGTAACAGAGATTGAGCGTTCTTTTGCTTATTATCACGAAAAGGAACAAGGTACACCAGTTAAGCTGTTACTATTGTTGGGAGGAGGCAGCAACCTTAAGAATCTGACCAGGTATTTAAGCGAGAGCTTGCGCATTCCTGTCCAGTTGGGTAATCCGCTCGCGGCCTTTCCATCAAGCAGTTCATCCTTGCTCAACGATGAGCTGGAGACTGCACACTGCTTTGCCTCGGCGTTAGGTGTGGCTTTGGCTTCACCGCGTGATATCAACCTTCTACCCATAGAAATAAAACAGCAAACCAGGTTGCTAATTAAGCGGTCCTCAATCAAGGCCTTGGTTACGGCAGTTATCGTAATCCTGATTTTGGTGTATACAGGAATGAGGATAAGGCTGGGAATTTATGATAAACGTGTTGCCGCAGCGGAACTGGAGCTCGGGGCTTTATCCCCCCAGATAGAAGAACTACCAAGGCAGGCCTTTATGAGCAAAATCCTGAACCAACGAGTTTTTTGGAGCGATGCATTAAAGGAAATATCCAATTTTATTCCTGAGCCGGTTTATCTGACCGAAATGAACGCTAAAGAAAACATACTCACCTTAAAAGGAGAAATTAAATCACCCGCTCTGGCGGGGGAGCAATTTCTTACTGAATTTATGTGTTCATTAGAAGAAGGCGTCTTTAAGGAAGTAAATTTGATATCCTCAAAGGACTCACCCGAAGACAAACTCAATACCTTTGAGTTAAGGTTAGGGATTGAATGAAGACCGAAAAGATTGCACAAGTCAGAAATAGAACGATTAGATTAATAGAAAGCTTAGGGCCTTCTAAGACACTGCTTATTCTGTGCGCGTGTTGCGTGCTCTCTGGCCTGATTATTCTAATCTTCGTATACAGGCCGTTGATGATCAAGTTACGCGATGCAGCAAACAGACTATATGAGGTGGAAACTAAACTGTTGAGTCAACACGCTGCCATTGCTGCATTGGAAAAGTCAGATATAAAAGGCCAGGTGATGCAGCGAAAGGAAGTTCCTCAGGCGATCGGTGAGCTAACTGAAAGGGCAAGAGAGCTTGGGCTTAATTTTAGTTCTATTTCGCCAGACCAGTTACACCAGACATCACAAGCCAGCATCCGGAAGTTGCCCATTAGCTTTACGATAGAATCAGAATACAAAAATGTTGGTCAGTTCCTGGCTTATATTGAAGGATTTTCTCGCACCATTGCGGAAGTAGAAAGCTTATCCATTCGCCCAAGAGAAGACAATCTGCCTAAATTAAGTGTGGAACTCGTGCTTAACCTGTACGTGGAAATATAAGATGAAACGCAACAGTAAGTTAGCCATTTTGATCGTCTTTATGAGCGTAGCTATCTTTGTCTGGGTACCAAGGAGCAAGAAGACCCAAAATGTTTCTTTAACCGCCTCATCAATCACCTCTGATCAGGCAATACCCATGATAAATGCAGTGCCGACGAAGAGAACTGAATTTGTTGATTGGGCAAGGGACCCCTTTACACGGCCGCAGAGAAAAGAAGAGGTAGGTAGTGTGTCCAATTTAGCACTTCTGTGTATTATTTTGAATGATAAAGAGGCCCAGGCATTTATAAACGAATCAACCGTACGCGTTGGCGACAAAATCACTGACAAGACTGTTAAACAAATTGACCAGAACAGAGTGATTCTAACCGACGGAACAAAAGATTATGTCCTGAAATTACGAGAGTGATACGAACCGAAATGACAGGGACCAAAACAATGACAAAAACACGGATTCTACTTGTTGATGACGAGCCCGACTTTAGTAAGTTAACGGCCCTTGAGTTAAAGAATCTCGGCTATGATGTTGTAACAGTAGTTGACGGGCAAGAGGCGCTTGATTTGATACGAGATAACAAACCTGATTTAGTACTGATGGATATTGTGCTAAATGGGCAAATCGACGGAGTTGAAGCGGCCGAAGAAATACGCTCTCGCTTCAACATTCCGGTTGTTTATCTTACCGGTTATACAGATGATAAGACACTGGCCAGAGCTAAAATAACCGAGCCGTTTGGCTATGTAGTTAAGCCATTCGAATGTAGAGAACTAAGAATCGCTATAGAGATTGCTCTCTATAAGGCCGACACGGAAAGTAAATTAAAGACGCTAACCGAAAAACTGCGGGCAAGCACAGCAAGTTTCCACAATATAGTGGAAAAGAATGCTGATGGTATCGTTGTTGTTGACAGAAACAGAATCGTAAGGTTTGTCAATCATGCAGCAGAAGTCATTTTCGGGCATAAAGTGGAGGAACTTCTGGGAGAGACATTCAGCTTTCCTATTGTAACCAGTGAAATGATGGAGGTCAACATCATTCGCAAAGGTGGCGAAAATGGTGTAGGGGACATGCGCATAGTGGATATACAGTGGGAATCTAAGCCTGCATATCTTGTATCGATTCGAGATATTACGGAACACAAGAAGATGGAAGAGGCGTTGAGGAAGAGCGAGCGAAAATATCGTTCATTAGTTGAAAGCATTCCAGATGTCACGTGGACGACCGATTGTGAAGGCAACACTACTTTTATCAGTCCAAATGTAGAAAAAGTTTATGGGTACAATCCAGAAGAAATCTATAAGGCAGGCTATAGTCTCTGGTTTGGGAGAATCCATCCTGACGATGTTGAAAAAGTGAAGGAGGCATACAGGGAGTTATTTGAAAAGCTGACACGATTTGATATTGAGTACAGGATTAAGAGAAAAGACGGACAGTGGATATGGTTACACAACAGGTCGACTGTCATATACGAAAAAGATGGCGTTCTGTATGCTGATGGGGTTTTCTCTGACGTCACCGAGCGCAAGAAGGTGGGGGAGGCCTTGGAAAATCTAAACGCAGAGCTGAAAACAACGATAAAAAAGCTGGCCTTGGCGAACCGTGAACTTCAGGATTTTGTACGTGCAGCTTCACACGATTTAAAAACTCCGTTGGGTGGGATTAAAAAACTGGCCGAATGGATATCAACTGATTATGCAGATAAGCTTAACGATGGTGGCAGAGACTTAATCAATTCGCTTTTAGGACGTGTGGATCGAATGTATAACTTGATTGGTGGTATCCTGCAATACTCTAAAATTGGAAGTGTAAAAGAATTGCAATCCCGGGTAGATATAAACAAACTTGTTCAGGAAGTAATTGATATGGTCGCTCCGCCTGAAAACGTTACGATTACAGTTGAAAACCAGTTGCCTTTAGTTAAGTGTGAGAAGACCCATATCACAGAGGTGTTCCAGAACCTGCTGAGTAATGCCGTTAAATTTATGGATAAGCCCCAAGGTAAAGTAAGAATTGGCTGTGTCGAGGAGAATGGTTTCTGGAGATTTAGCATCGCTGATAACGGCCTTGGGATTGAAGAAAGATACTTTGAGAGAGTTTTCGAGCTTTTCAAAACGGTACAACCTCGTGATAAGTTTGAGGGTACCGGCATCGGCCTCGCAATGGCGAAGAAAATCGTGCAACTATATGGTGGTCAAATCTGGGTGGAATCACAACTGGGCAAAGGAAGTACCTTCTTCTTTACGTTACCAAAGCAAAAAGTGGGGGTAATAAGTGCGAAACTCGAAGCCAATATTGCTTATTGAAGACGACAGTGTAGACACAATTATGGTTAAGCGTGCGCTCGAAAGTCTAAAGGTCACAAATCCTTTAGTCAACTATAGTGATGGTGAAGAGGCACTGAACTATCTAAGAGACCCTAATAATAAAAAGCCGAGTATTATTCTTCTGGATTTGAATCTTCCTAGGATGGACGGCCTCGAGTTTCTTAAAGTAATAAAGGCGAACGATGATTTTAGAAAGATTCCGATTATAGCTCTTACTACTTCCGATGACGAGAGGGATATTACCGAGAGCTTTAAGCATGGGATTGCCGGTTATATGGTCAAGCCACTTGGTAATAAAGCCTTTGTAGAGACTATCAGGATAATTGATCAGTACTGGACTTTAAGTGAGTTACCAAATGGAGACTGAGACAACAGAAAATCCCCAAATTCTTATGGATAAGGACCTGATAAAAGTCTTGTTGCTAGAGGATGACGCAGTTGACGTCCGATTAGTAGAGCAAATTTTGGCCAAATCTTCAGAGCATGTCAAGTTTGCAGTTGAATCAGTCGGTAGTTTGTCATCTGCAATTGATTGTCTCAGCAGTGAGAAGCACAACGTTGTATTGCTCGATCTGGGGCTTCCTGACAGTAGTGGCATTGAAACAGTCCAAAAGGTTTGCGAAGCTACAGACATACCTGTCGTAGTGTTGACCGGAATAGGTGATGAGGAAATGGGAATTTCTGCCTTAAGAAAAGGTGCATCAGACTTCTTAGTTAAGGACTTGCCGTTAAATGTCTTGCTGGCTCGGACAATCATTTATGCTTTGGAACGCAAGAAAGCAATCGAGGCACTGGCTCGGAGCGAGAGCAAGTTCAGGACATTGGTCGAGCATCTCCCCAAGAAAATATTTATTAAAGATAAAAACTCTGCCTATCTATTCTCTAACCAGAACTATGCCAAAGACCTAAAGATCAAGCCTGAACAGATAGTAGGCAAAACCGACTATGACTTTTATCCGAAAGAATTGGCTGACAAATATCGAGGCGATGATAAAAGAATAGTCGAAACAGGAAGCACAGAAGATATTGAAGAAAAATACATCGAGAACGGTGAAGAAAGATGGGTTCACACCATCAAGACTCCCTATAGCGACGGAAAAGGCAATATCATAGGTGTGCTGGGAATCTTTCGCGATATCACCGAGCAGAAGAAGACAAAAGAGTTTGTATTGGAGACAAATCGTCGATTACAGGAGACAACACAAAAACTCTTTATTGCAAAGCAAGAGCTTGAGGAAAAAAACAGGTCATTAGAGAAAGCCCACGAAGAATTGGAGAAGCGGGTTGAGCAGCGAACCGCGGAGCTCGCCGGGGCCAACAAGACGTTGCAAGCTACCGAAGCAAATCTACGCAATATGATAAGACAAAACGCTGACGGTATTGTTATTGTGGACAGCAATGGAATCGTACATTTTGTCAATCCTGCAGCATGTTCTCTTTTTAACCGCAAGCCAGAAGAACTCATCGGAGAAGTATTCGGATTCCCTGTAACTATGGGCCGACCTACCGAGATTGAAATTTTTCGCAAAAATGGAAAACAAATCACGGCAGAAATGTGCGTAGCCAAAATTGAGTGGGAAGGTGAAAGTGCCGATCTTATCTCAATTCGAGATATCAGCGAACGGAAGCAGGCGGAAGAAAAAATCAAGCGAGCAGCTCAGGAATGGAGGACAACCTTTGATTCGATTACGGATATGGTCTCGATTCATGACAAGAATTTCAAAATCCTAAGGGTTAATAAAGCTCTTGCCAAAGCCCTTAAAACAGAACCTAAGGAACTTATCGGCAAAACCTGTTATGAACTATTCCACGGCACAAAGCAGCCTTGTCCGAATTGTCCTCATACCTGGACTCTCAAAACCAAAAAATCAGCCACACTTGAGCTTTTTGAACCACACTTGGGTGTTCATCTTGGTATATCTACATCGCCGGTATTTGATGAAACAGGCGAAGTTATCAGCTCTGTTCATATAGCTAAGGACATTACTGAGCGCAAATTGGCAGAGGAAAAGCTCAAAGAGGCAAACGAGAAGCTAAAGGAGTATAATCAGCTAAAGGATGAATTCGTTTCTACTGCTTCGCATGAGCTTCGTACGCCACTTTCTATCATCATGGGGGCGATAAGGCTTACCCTCGATGAAATTCCAGGCAAAATAGTCGAGGAACAAAGGGACGTGTTAAGCACGGCAATGGAGAATGTAAAAAGGCTTGGCAGGATTGTTGACTCTTTGCTGAACATATCGAGAATAGAATCCGGCAAATTAGATTTGCAAAAAACTGTTGTAGACATTTGTGGACTCATTAAAGAGACCGTTTGTGAGTATAAAACTCTCGCCGAAGAAAAAGGTATCTCTCTTGATTATGAGATTTCCCAACATAATGTCGATATTTACCTTGACCCGGACAAAACCAAAGAAGTTCTGATGAATCTTATCTCCAACAGTCTCAAATTCACGTCTGAAGGAGGCTGGGTCAAGGTAAGCTGCCGCGAGCAAGAGGGAGAAGTTTTGGTTTCTGTCCAGGATTCGGGCGTGGGAATCGTAAAAGAAGATATCCCAAAGTTATTTGACAAATTCACTCAGTTCGGCAGAAAAGCAGGCCCAGGAGAAAAAGGAACAGGTTTGGGGCTTGCAATTGCAAAGAAATTAGTCGAGATGCACGGCGGTAAAATTGAAGTCGAAAGTGAAGTGGGCCAAGGCACAACCTTAACTATCTCTCTGCCATTAACGACTGAAGTCACAGCAGAGGATTTACCGACAGAAACGGACGAACTTGTCGAAAATATTTTTGCCGGTAATTAAGCTCGCTCAAAATATGGGGGCAAAAATGGATAAGAAGAAAATACTAATTGTAGATGATGAGCCCGATGCGCTGTTCATACTTCAGAAGGAGTTAGCTGCAAGGGGGTATTTTATTATTACCGCAAATAATGGCAAGGATGCTATAACTCTTGCAAGATCAAAACATCCTGACCTCATCATCCTTGACGTGGCAATGCCGGACATGGATGGTGGACAGGTAGCTGAAAAATTGCAGGAAGGTCTTTCAACAAAAGATATTCCTATTATATTTCTAACTGCTCTTTATCCAAAACGAAAAGAAGAGGAACAAGGCCGTGTTGTTGCTGGCCATGTGTTCATTGCTAAACCTTATGACATAGAAGAATTACTGATCCAGATAGAGAAACTAATCGTGAATTGTCAGCCGCAAATTCAGAGTTCACATCCGCCTGCCGTAAACAGAAGGGTGCGGAACTGAAACCGTTAGCCTTGGGAACGTGGAACCGAGCCGAAAAAAAGTTGTGAGAAAGGGAATAGAAAATTGGTCGGAAGATGTTATTCCTGTGGACTTGCCTCTGGAACCTCAAATACCGGCCTGCGGTTACCAGCTATATGGTACTTCGCTTAGCGTCCAGTATGTATCAATTGTGCTGATTGCCTGAGCAAACTCCTTACTGTCAACGGGCTTGACCACGTAACCAGCAACACCGAATTCGAAGCACTCGACTATCTCGTCTTTATCTGTGGCGTCAGTCAGAATTACGACAGGAATCCTCTTCAGTGTTCCATCGGCCTTGACGACTTTCAGAAATTCGAGGCCACCCATCCGCGGCATATTCAAATCCAGCAGAATGAGACATGGCTTTTCCGTGTCTTCTTTCCTTAGATAGTCCAGAGCTTCCTTGCCATCGGCCTTATGGAGCACCGGATTTCCGACCTGCAGGTCTTTGAACGCGCGTTTCACAAGCGCTACATCCCCATAATCGTCTTCGACAAGCAGTATTGGCAGTAAGTCACGCGTCTTCAACACATAATCCTTATTGTGAGTGGCGAGCAAAAACATACACCCTCAAGTGTAAATCGGCTAAACAGACGGAGATTGTAATTAGCAAAATCCTGTATCTGCAGTAGGGAATCCCCTGCGTTGAAGAAATATTATAGAAGGCGCTCACATGAGATCTGAGACCGTGCATTGTTCTCGGCATCCCTTTCCGGTGGGGCATTCCCCATAGAAAGCGATGATAGAACGCGCGATAAAGTCAGGTACTGTCGCCCGGCGTGGTGGGATTGGTCAGGCTTCTAAAGAAGTCAAACCTCCAAGAATCGCGGCTTTGACGAGTTCGGCTACGCTTTGGACATCAAGCTTGTCCATGATCTTAAGGCGCGCTGCCTCAATGGTCTTAACACTTCTGTGCAATTCCAAAGCGGTCTGCTTTGTGTTCTTTCCTTCACTTACTAATTGGAGCACTTCGCGCTCTCGATCTGTTAGCGTATCCAGCGGCGAACTACTGACGCTACCGGACAACTGCTTTACATAATCGCTAACAACCACCCCAGCTACTTTGGGGCTGAGGTACGTACCGCCGACAGCTACCGTCCGTACGGCTTCGACCAGCTCATCAAACGAGCATTCCTTCAATACGTAACCTGAGGCACCAGCCTTGAGCATATCAGCGACAAAGGCCCTGTTCGAGTGCATAGACAGCGCAATTACCTTCACTTTCGGGTGTTCCGAGACGATCTTGCGTGTTGCATCTATTCCATTCAGATTTGGCATTGTTATGTCTGTAATTAACACATCCGGCAAGAGTTCATGAACAAGCCTAAGCGCTATCCGCCCGTCTTCAGCCTCACCGACCACCTCCATGTCTGGCTCTTTCTCAAGCAAGCTACGCAAGCCCTGTCGTGTAATACCGTGATCCTCAGCTAATATAAGCCTTAAATTCATCCTCGATCCCCATTGCCTATCCGTTCCATTTTCAGTGGCGCTATCATTGTAATTTTACTACCCTGGCCCATTGTGGATTCTATTTCGAGGTGTCCTCCTAATTCTTCAAGGCGCTCTCGAATACTAAAAAGGCCAAACCCGGCCGTTGGGCCTGTTCTTGAGGCGACTTCGGAAGGGTCAAATCCAACACCATCATCTTCAACAACAACACACATCTGATTGTTAGCTCTGCTGATAGAAACTCTCACTTTACGAGCATTTGCATGTTTGACAACATTAATAAGCAACTCACGTACGTCCCGGAACAGAAGCACCCGGATGTCGTCCTCCAACGGTTTCGGCTGGCCATCATCTTCAAATTCAGTTCGTATACTATAACGCTTCTGGATTTGTTCGGTGAGCCATTCCGCTACAGCAGTCTCAAAACCCAGCTCATACAATACTGGCGAGCTCAAATCAAACGTCAGCGACCTTGTGGCGGCGATTGTCGTATCAAGAGTTTTGCAAACCTCGTCCAATCCTTCTACAAGTTCCTCTCCAAGTCTGGATTTTCGAAGTTGCTCCAGCTTCATTTTCGAAATCACCAAGGCTTGGCTGATTTGGTCATGCAGCGCGGTCGCAACACGATGCCTTCCACACTCCTCAGCGAGCGTTAATTCAGAAGCCAAAGACTTAAGTTTTGCCTGATCATCAAGGAGCTTTTGCTCTGCCCGCTTGCGCTCAGTAATGTCTTCTCCAGAACTAAGAGCGGCGATGACTTGCCCCTTGTCATCTCTTAATATTGTATTGTGCCAGGCTATTAGTCTTTCGTCACCGTTCTTGGTCAAAATAGGATTTTCATAATATTCCTGGCTTTCATTTTCTCCAACCATCACCTTCTTGAAGATTTCTCTTACCTGGTCTTTTATTCTTTTAGGCAGAAAATTAACAAACCAGTTCTTACCGAGAATTTCATCCTCACTGTAGCCCAATATCTCACAGCCTTTTCTGTTTATTAACCCTACTCTTTGCTCAGAGTCGATCGCCACCATCATAACCGCTGCAACATCGAGGTATTTTTGAGCTTTGTCTCGCTCTTTCCGTAGTAATTGTTCCGCCCGCTTGCGTTTAGTGATGTCTGTCAAAATTATCTGTACACCAACTACTTTTCCTCTCCGTACTATTGGATTATCTCCGTACTCTACGGTGAAAATTCCTTTGGTAGTAATTACGTCCATCTCACCTTTGACTGGAACACCACCAACTAAAAGCTCAAAGTCACTAACTGATCTGGCCTTGTCATACTCGGGAATGAAGTCAAACAAAATTTTCCCGATCAATTCCTTTTTTTTAAAGCCATATTCTTCGATCAACTTATTCACTTCAGTAATTTTTCCATCCAGATCAACCGTTACTATCGCCTCTCGTGCATTCTCAAAGAGATCTTTATATTTCTTTTCGCTTTCCCGCAGCGCCTGCTCGGCCCTTTTGCGCTCGGTGATGTCTCTGCTCACACCCACAAATCCTATCGGTATGCCATCCTCATCTTTCATGAGAGCTGTGTTCATCTCCACAGGAATCTCGCTGCCGTCCTTGATGATAATATGATACTCGCGACCTTCGGTGTATCCGTTCGCCAGCGTTTCTTCCATACCTATAAACGCTTTCTCTCGGTCTTCGGGAGCAATGAGATCAAAAGAATTCTTTCCAACAAAGTCCCCTTTGTCATCGGTGCCGTACATTCTTAAAGTTGCCTCATTGACATCTATTATCTTTGCCTCCAAGTCGCCGATTACTATAGCATCCGTGGACATCCTCACAGCGTTAGATAGGCGGTTCAACTCTTCCTCCGCCCGCTTGCGCTCGGTTATTTCTAGCGTCGTGTTAGCTATACCTATTATTTCTCCGTTTGCATTTTTAACAGGATATGCGCGTATAAACCAAATCCTCCCATCAGGAGTAGTTACTTCCATTTCCTCTCTTTTACCGCTTTTAATTACTTCCTTCGCCGGACACACCGAGCATGGATTCCTGCGTTGATGCCATATTTCATAGCAATAGCGTCCCACCAATTGCTCAGGAGCCAAACCAACCGATTCGCTTGCGGCCCTGTTCGCCCATAAAATCCTCATTTCCATGTCTCGATATACTACGTGTTCCGACATAGTGGTCAGAATGGACTCTTGTTCTTTTTGAGTCCTTCTTAGCTCCTCCTCCGCCCGCTTGCGCTCGGTGATGTCTCTTATGATATGAACGGCGCTTGTTAGCTGGCCTTGCTCATTGACTATCGGATCGACTGAGACCTCTATCCAGAGGTCTTTTTCGGGTATTTGTAGCTCCATCTCCTCGTGCTTCTTTGTACTCTGTGCCGCTTTAAGCGGGCAATTCTCCGGCGGCTGTTCTGTAGCATGAACCAACTTCCAACAGGTATTGCCGACTATCTCGTCAAGCGGCTTGCCAAAAAAATGTGACGCCGCAAGATTAGCCTGAACAATCTTGAATTGACTATCGATCAGGATTATAGCATCTTTCGTTGCGTCGAAGGTCCTTTCCCACTCGATCCATGCCCGATCCAGCTCCTGGTCTGTGCCCTCATGTCTGGCCATATCCCGGTCTAGCCGTTCCAAATTTGCTACGCGCGCGCGGAGCCTGCGAACTTCCTCAATAGAGTTCTTACCTGTCTGACCACGATCTTGCATTGTTTCATTTCCTGCAGGCTGACTGATCAATCGGCCCACTTTGTCAGCCACCATGAATCCTGCAAAAGGACCTCTTCAATGCACTTTGTGATTTTGGCCACGCCACAAGCCCAACCTAAAAAAGAGCAGTACCGCCAAAGTCAACGGGAACTCTTGTGTAGGTTCCATCGTGGGTGCATGTCTGAACGTCTGCTGCTGTGCGTAGACCACACCCCCCTCATCGTTACGAAATGAACCGGCAATGTTAGTATTCCCTACCGCCATTTTTTCCCCTATTGCGGTAATTCTATAAAGTAGTAACGACAAGTCCAATAAAATCCTCGATTTTGTCAACTTTTTTATTACGCATTGTGATCGGACAAGAAGGAAGTCAAAATGCAGATATGGGGCGTGAAGTCATTAAAACATCTGTACCATGCCACGCCCGAAAGAATGAGGTTATG
>Ga0315533_1002803_pt1 | contig 11825 bp, 8 predicted proteins | sample SalMarSW160130MG_FD_203081 | JGI IMG/M metagenome (GOLD analysis project Ga0315533, IMG submission 203081) | Salt marsh sediment microbial communities from the Plum Island Ecosystem LTER, Massachusetts, United States - Salt Marsh Sediment SW1601-30 ...
CAACAAAGCCCAGTCTTTGCAACAGAACATTCTTTTTATATTTCCGATTACCTACAAACTCAATCGAGCGGATAACGTGGCTGGGCTTTTCTTTGCCCGTGTCACTGCTGCTATCCAAAGAGGATTCGTTAGGCTCACCATCGGCAGTTGCAGTTTCGATAGACTCAGACACACTTTCAGATGAAACCTCCGACTGCTCAGCGAATGCACGAGTTGAACCCAGCAGCAACAACAATATGCCAAAGACAAAAATTGCATCTCGCATCTGATATCTCGCGAATCCAGAATTCACGTTAGCGCCGCCAGAATCCGACTAAAATGGCACCGCTTCCTGCCGAACCTCTGAGGCGCTCTCAAAACGTGTAAACTTTTCTCGGAACCTTAGCTTCACGCTGCCGGTTGGGCCATTACGCTGCTTAGCTATTATAAGCTCGGCAGTGTTGTCCCGTTGATAGTTCTCGTCGCCCCGGTGGTAATAGTCTTCGCGGTGCAGCAGCATTACCACATCTGCGTCCTGTTCGATACTGCCGCTTTCGCGAAGGTCGCTCATCCTCGGCCGGTGGTCCTCTCTGCCTTCCGGAGCCCGGTTCAACTGACTCAGTACGACAACTGGAATGTTTAATTCCCTGGCAAGCGCCTTGACATATCTTGAAATAGTGGTGATTTCTTGTTGACGTGACTCAACCTTGCCTGAGCCTAAGTGCATAAGCTGTAGATAGTCTACGATTACGCATCGAATATCGTGAACGCTTTTGAGCCTTCTTGCCTTTGCACGAAGCTCAAGCGGTGTTAGTGACGAAGTATCATCGATATAAATCGGCGCTTCAGAAAGGTCTCCGCAGCTCTTAACCAGCTCCTGATAGTGCTCGGTGCTCAGCATTCCTTTTCTGACTAATTGGGTGTCAACGGCGCTATAGCTGCACAGAAATCTCTCTGCCAGTTGCTGCATGCCCGTTTCAAGCGAAAATATCGCAAGCTCCGTTTTCTCTACCACGCCTAGGTGCTCGGCTATATTTAACGCCAAGCTGGTCTTGCCCATACTCGGTCGTCCGGCGATAATTATCATCTCACCGTTCTGCAAACCGCAGGTCAGATCGTCGAGCTCATAATAACCACTCGCCAGGCCTGTGACATGACTTCCCTCGCGCTTTTCGATAAGCTCATAAGCTCGCGTCACCAGGTCCTTCAGCGCAACCGCTGCCCCCCTTATCCTCTTATCCGTGATGGCGAAAATTCTGCGTTCTGCCTCATCAAGTTTTTCTTTTGTCTCGCCGCTCTGGTCGTACGCATCGTTTAGGATTTGACTGGCAGCCGCAATCGTCTCCCGTAGAAGCATCTTGTCCTTGACAATCTCTGTGTAGTACATCACATTCGCCGCCGAAGGTACGGAATTCATGACTTTGCCAAGATACTCGACTCCTCCGATATCCTCCATTTGATTGCGTTTCTCAAGTTCATCTCGAAGCAATACACCGTCGATGACCTCGCCCTTCTTTTCGTAAAGAGCAATCAGCGCATCGAATATTAGCTGATGTTCCGCACGATAAAAGGCGTTGCGGTTCAGATTCTCAACAACATCCCCTATACATTTTGGCTCAATTACCATCGAGCCCAGCACCGCCGCTTCCGCGGCCAACGATTCAGGCATGCTACGATTATTCAAAAATCCTGCCCCACCTGTGCCCCCCGTAACAATTCCGTTGTTACCTGCCATAAGTAAGTTCGTTCCTTCCAGTTGGCAGCTTGTTTCCAATCCGCCCATACGACTAATTGATAATCGGGCATTTTACATGTCCACCAACCAGTAGTCAAACAGTTGTTCTAATTAACGTATAGAAACAACTTTGCGGGTATCTGAATTTATCGCACATAACCCCTGCGGCGTATGATGCTAAAAGTCACCTTAGGTCACTCTTGGATTCTCCAAGTTCAGCACCAATGTAGGCTTGGTTATCTGAAACCATCGCGAAAGCCAACTTTCGCCGAAAGCGAACAGAAAGCAGGCTTAACGTGCGTTTGTGAATCTTTGAGTTCTGGGTGGTCTTGACGTCCCTTTACGGTATTTTTCGTACCCACAACAAGGTCTGCAATCACTGTTGTCCACGAAAAAGTACTTTACACGCACAAGTATTTGAGGTAACTTGTTATAATAAAAGCGGTAAAACATTTTGTGGGATTTTTTGTTTTTCATCCCGATGGTCTACACATTTGCTCGACAACTTCAGTATTAAGTAATTATCAAGACGCATTATGAGCCAGCTTTTACAAAAAGTTGACAGTCCGGAAGACCTAAAGAAGCTGCCGGTAGCTCAACTTCCGGATCTTGCCGACGAGATACGCCAGTTCATTCTAAATTCTGTCAGTAAAACCGGGGGCCATTTGGCAAGCAACTTGGGTGTGGTCGAAATCACGCTCGCCCTTCACCGTGTTTTTGACTTCACGCGCGACACACTGCTTTGGGATGTCGGCCACCAGTGCTACGCACATAAGATCATCACTGGCAGAAAACGCGAATTCGAGCGACTCCGACAGGCTGGCGGTATAAGCGGTTTTCCCAATCCCGCTGAGAGCGAGTACGACCAATTCGTGGTCGGCCACGCTGGTACCTCGGTCGCGACGGCTATAGGTATGGCCCTGGGCCAACAGTTAAAAAGCAGTGAAGCCAAAGATGAAGGTTCACAGCCTGCGCAAGATGCCAAACATGAGATACGAGATGCAAGCAAAATTGTGGTTGTCATCGGCGATGCAAGTATTGTAAATGGCCCATCTTTTGAAGCGCTAAATAATCTCGGCCTGGTAAAAAGACAGCTTCTCATAGTGCTCAACGATAACTCTATGGCTATCGACCCAACCGTCGGAGCGATGGCGAAATACTTCTCAAAGGTACGCCTCAGCCACACCTATGATGATTTACGCAAGACCACAAGGAACATTCTTGAGCACGTCCCGGGGATTGGAAAAAGTGTTGAGGAGGCGGTCGAGCGAATCAAAAAGAGTATCCGAATGGTCCTTCCCGCAAGCCAGATGTTTGAGAGTTTAAATATCCCGTACTTCGGTCCGGTCGATGGTCACGATGTTGAATCGCTCATTAAATTATTCAAAGCATTAGGCCAGTTGAATCACCCTGCAATACTGCACGCCTACACCACAAAAGGCAAGGGATTCAAGCCCGCTGACAAGGGGCCGAGCAAATTTCATTCGACAGGCCCTTTCAAAATAAACGGCGACACGATTGAGGCAACCAATGTGCCCCGAAGGCGCAGCTTCACACAGGCCTTCGGTGAGTATCTGACAGAGTTGGCTGAAAAAGACGATAGGATCGTTGCTATAACTTCGGCAATGTGCGACGGCACCGGCTTGGTAGAATTCAAAAAAAGGTTCTCCGATAGATTCTATGATGTCGGCATCGCTGAAGGTGCCGCAGTCGATATCGCAGCAGGGCTTGCCAAGAGCGGCCTAAAGCCGGTCGTTTGTATTTATTCTACTTTCTTGCAGCGAAGCTTTGATCAGATATTTCAAGAGGTCGCTCTGCAGGGCCTCCCTGTTGTTTTCTGTTTGGATAGAGCCGGCCTGGTAGGCTCAGATGGCCCTACACATCACGGCCTTATGGACGTCGGTTTCCTGCGGATGTTCCCAAATATGGTCCTAACCGCGCCGGCAAATGACATTGAGCTAAAGTCTGCTCTGCAATTTGCACTGGGTCAGGATAATCCGGTTGTTATCAGGTACCCTAAGGATTTTGTTCCACCTAAGGAATTTGTCAGATCTGCCTGCGCCAAGCCTTTTGAATTGGGAAAGAGCATCATCGTCCGAAGAGTAAGGACGTCAGCCCTGACGATTGTAAGCTATGGCAGTATTCTTTCCGAGGCGCTAAAGGCATCTGCGCTCCTAGCTAAAGATAAAATCCCGGTTGATGTCATCAACGCGCGGTTTGCTGCTCCGATCGACAGGAGTATAATCTCGCTGCTACAGCACGGTAAACGTCTAATAACCATCGAAGACCACTCGCTCGCGTGCGGATTTGGCTCAGCCGTACTTGAACTGGCGGCGGAAGATTCATCTAATGGCGAATGTCCGCTCGCAGTTCGTGTCCTGGGGGCACCAAAGAGGTTTATAGGACACAACAGCCGCAATTCTCAGCTTATGGAGGCCGGTATAACTGCCGATGAAATAGTAAAAGCAGCCAAGCAAATGCTGCAGACCTGAGTTATTTAGTGGTAAGATACGATATGCCTCAGACTAAATGTTTGCCGAAGCTGGTTATTTTCGGCGACCCAAAGAAGGGGCCGGTCGCCGCAGCGATAGACGAATTTATTACGTTCGTTCAGGACAAAGCTCGCATTGTTGCCAGCGGTCGTATAGAGGATTGCACAGCTAAGGCACTTAAAGATTGTAATTTTGCAATTGTTTTCGGCGGTGATGGCAGCATCATCTCCGCCGCGAGAAACTTAGCTAAGGCAAAGGTGCCGGTTATCGGAGTCAACCTCGGCAAGCTCGGTTTCCTGGCGGAGTTCAGCATTGATGAACTTGAGGAATTCTTCGACGACATCGTCTCAGCAAAAGCACCGGTGGAAAAACGCATAATGCTGGGCTGCGAGGTCCTTAGCTCTTTTAGCGGAAGCATGCAAAAGGGCACCGACCGATCTAAAGAGTATGCGCGATCGGCGAAGTTCTCTTCCATAGCCGTGAACGACGTTTTCATTACTGCGGGACCTCCATTTAGAATGATCGAGCTTAAAATAGCCGTGAACGGCCAATCGGTTGCCAGTTGCGTTAGCGATGGATTAATAATCTCAACGCCCACCGGTTCGACAGCTTATAATCTGTCCGCCGGTGGACCGATCTTGGCCGGCTCAATGGAGGCAATGGTTATTACGCCGATTTGCCCGCACTCGCTCAGCTTTCGCCCGATCGTCATAAAGGCTGACAGCATCGTGGAAGTTGTTGGCGTTCGGCTCAATGAGGGCACGACCGTCTCGATTGATGGTCAACTCTGCTCGAGTCTGACTGCCGACGATGTAGTTATCGTAACCAGGCACAGTAGCGATTTTCTCATAGTCAATAATCCGCTACGAACCCGCTGGGACACTCTAGCAGCCAAGCTTAGCTGGGCTGAAAAGCCAAAATACAAAACAGACAACGTAGATTCGTAAGTTGGAGACTATGTAAATTACTCAAACTGACCAGATTTTAATTGAAAACCAACGTAAATACATGTTTGACAATAATATATTGCTCTTTGTCATTCCCGTGAAAACGGGAATCCATTTGCTGAAAACTTTAATAGATTCCCGCCCTTCGGCAAGCTCAGGACAGGCCCTGCGCGGGAATGACACAAAGAATTTCAGTTTGAGTAAATTAGTCCGTAGTGTGGTTACTTGTTCGATGGTAACTGGTTAAATGGTAATTGGTTAAATAGTTAGTTCAATAATCAGTAATCATTCATCAATTACTAATGTAAGCCTATCCGGGGAGTTTCCGGGAGCTGGGTAGTATGATGAAAGAAGTGCGCAGCGCAAAGGTACATCATCGTGGAATCTCACAGGCTCGACGAGAACGAGCAGGTGCGTCGGAGCTCGGCCTATGGTCTACAAACTCAAGTTCCCTTTTAACGGTGGTGTTGGTTATCGTTCTATTTGCCGTAGCCAGGGCCATTGCGGATTCTGGTCCTGGCAATCCTGCCGGTGTTGGCACGGTGCCGCAAACCAGCCTTCGGAGTGGTCTTATAAACACGCCCAACCCGGTGGATTCAAGCGGTAACTTGATTATTACAGGCAATGTCCAGGGCGGAAAGCACTTCCGCGATCCTGTACCGTATCAGTCAACCACAAATTTAGATGTGGGACTTGGCTCATCCTCACTTGACTCATTTTTAAGGCTTTCAGAGGGCCCTGGTGATGTTGGTCAATACACCGGTAGTTATCAGCCCTTCTATTCGCCTACCGGTACGGTCAGCATCGCTCAACCAGGTTACTCAGGTATTCTGACCCCAACAGCAACAAGAATCAGTGGTCGTATTTCCGATGCCGTTACCGGATCTATGCAGCTTGTCGAACCTACGAAGATTGTGCCCGAGCAGCAAAGCTTTTCTTCTTACCAGAGCAATACAAATATCCCGTTGCTGTGGACCTACGGTGAATCAGGAACCTGGCAAATGTCTAAAACAGCCCAAGAGATGGATAAACTAATCTCGGATGAACTGGGAGTACAACTGCCCCAAGACAGCCTCCAGAACATCCGAGAGCAGGCTGTGTCCTATGAGCAGTACGAAACGCAAATGGAGCAAATCCAGCTTGAGCTGAAGCAAATAAGCCAAAAGGCCACCAACCTCGAGCAAAACCTTAGTGCTATCGATACTGCTATGCCCGAATCAATCGAAGCTCAGTTTACTGAACCTGAAGCATTCCTTGAAACACAACTGTCACAACAGAAAACAACCGACCAGGTTATCTCCGATACGCATACACCCAGCACAACACAGACAACTGATTTGCCACAAATGGAAAGATTTGTCGAACCGCTCTCTTATGAGTTTGAACAGCCGGACCAGCATACTGACGTCACAGATTTCGAAGGCATCACAGAAAAGACTGCCCCGCAGCCAGATCCATTGCAGACTGCCAAACAACAGCTTGATAAGCTGACAAGACCGGATACTGATTACACCTCACAAACAATATCCGACGAGATTGAAGATGCCGCTGATACGCAAAGGCAATCTGATCAGCAAAACCTTCTAATGCAGGGATACCCGGTTGATGAGGAGGAATATTACCTCGATGCGCTTAAAAAGCAATTCTCCAAAGACAGAACTTCAGCACTGGAAAACCTTTCTGACAGCCAGGTGTCAGCCAGAGCACAAGCTATTCTGGGTACTAATGAAACTATCGAAGCCTATTCTCAGCATGGATATAGCAAATACATCCATGCCGCCCAAATGTATCTGAATCAGGGCAAATACTATCGAGCTGCCGATTCCTATAGCATGGCCTCAATCTACAGGCCAAAGGACCCAAATGCCTACGGCGGAAGAAGTTATGCCCTGTTCGCAGCCGGGCAATACTTCAGCAGTGCCCTGTTTCTCGCCAAGGCACTGCAGATTAATCCCGAATATGCACAACATAAGGTCGATCTTGTTGCTATTTTCAGCGACAAAAACAAGTTGGAAAAAAGAATAGAGGACTTTGAGGAGTGCCTGCAACTGAGCAGTGCCACAGAATTACGTTTTTTACTTGGCTACGTTTACTATCAGATTGGCCAGCTTGCCCAAGCTAAAACCGCCATAGACGCAGCATACGAGCAGTCGCCCGATTCCCCTGTGGTTCAAGCACTAAGAAAAGCTATCGATCAGACTATAGCTTCACCGCCGACCAAGCAATAGTCATTCTTTTCAATGCGCTCGCACATTCTGTATTAAGCGGAAATGCTCGCTTCAAGCTGGGCTAGTAACGACCGCGACTTGGCAGTTTTATTACCTGAAGGTCCTTGCCAGTAGATATCAGCATTTCGCTTGACTAAGTCCTCGATTCTCTTACAAGCCGAGAGTACTGTTGCATGGTTTTTATTGCCCATGAATCTGCCGATCTGGGCAGAAGACATTTTTGTGTGTTTTCTGGTCAGATACATACTGAAGTGCCTTGCCAGCGCCAGCGTTCTGTCCTTTCTGGACGAGTGTATATTGGCAGGCGTTGTGCCAAAGTAAGTAGCTACCGCTGATTCGATATCTGATATGTGAACGATCGGATCACACCGTTCCAGATGCTCGGCTAGGACAGCCTGGGCCACTGATAAGGTCACTCGTTCATTCTGTAGTGCCGAATATGCGATCAATTTAAGAAGAGCACCTTCCAGTTCCCGCACATTGCTACGCAGGTTTTCGGCAATATACCGGATTACACTTTCGGGAATATGCTTGCGAGAACTCGGAGTCTCTGCATTCTGGGAAAGCGTGCTGTTTATTACGCTCGTCGCGTATTGTCTGCATATCCGACAACGCGTGTGGAAATCGGGCGCCTCGATTTTAACGACCATTCCTGAGACAAAACGGTTTATAAGTTTTTCCGAAAGTTGCCCTATCATCTTCGGATACGCGTCCGAAGCCAGAACAACCTGCTTGCCTGCGAGATTGATTGTATTGAAGGTATGAAGGAATTCCTCCTGTGTCGAAGGCTTGCTGGCCAAAAAGTGAATGTCGTCAATCGCTAATAAATCCGTCTGTCTCATTTTTTGTCGGAAAATCTCCAGCTTCTTGGTCTTTAGAGCCAGCACAAACTGGTTGACAAAGTCCTCCGCTGATAGATACATCCAGTTTGTCCTGAGCCGATTTTTGGACACTTCATTGCAGATACCCTGCAAAAGATGCGTCTTGCCCACGCCGTACCCTCCGTGGATAAATAGTGGATTGAAAGGACTTTGCTGTTCTCTGATAACCATTTTAGCAGCATTGAAAGCCAGTTCGTTTGAGGGCCCTATAACGAAGGTATCCAGCGTCAGTTTGAGTTTTCTTCCTACACGCGTCTGGGCTGCTTTGGGAGCTTGTGGGCCGGCATCAGACCTCGCAACAAGTCGCGCCTGCGAATCAAGCTGTGTCCGCCGTTGGTTACCCGACAGTTCAGGATCTATCGTGAAGGTAATCTTTAGACTGTTTCCTGTTGCTGCCCGAGCTGCCCGCGTTATCTCAGTTAGGAAATGATCTTCGATCCAGCTTGCTATAAAAAGATTCGGCACGCCGATTTTAAGGTATCCTCCACCGAGTGTGAATCTGGTGGAGTTCTTAAACCATATCCGGTACTTCTGCGAGCCTATTCTTTCGGCTAATGACCGACTTATCGCATTTACTTGCGATTCTACTGTGTGGGAACTCTCATCCGTGATTGTACCCTGCATTTGAACTCTCCCCTGTTGACTTTTCAATTGCTTGCTAATATTCTCAAAAGGTCACTTCTTCAAAAGGTGACTGCACCTTTTATTAAAAGCCCAGATACAATGTTATTATTGGCTTAGACTGTAGCAAATCAATGTCATTTTAGAGGATTTCTTTTCCACTTAGCTAAGGCTTTTGCACAGATTGACTTTGCGCACGAAAAAAATTTATTATTAACAGGTTTTGCACGTTGCAAATTGGCCTTGTGGAAAAGTTGTGGATTAACTTCGGTGGCGTGATATTTTTTTTGTGAGTACGGCGCATGCTCAACAAGTTTTTCACTGTCGCAATGTGAAGCGGCCGATTACCAACTACAAAGCCACAGACAACGTTGCTCTCGAAATCGACTCCAACACCTTCTTTGGCAGATCGCCGGATATTTTCTTCAGCCGGTAAGCCAAGGGCTTATAAATTCGAAAGCAACACCAACCTCTACGCCGACTTCCGATATAGTTTCTGGCAAAAATCCGTTGGAATTATAGCAGGGATGAAAGCTTCTCCATATACTCGGATACATCCATGCCATGTGTTTCTGCTAACTTGCGAAGTGATTTGTAAGAGGGGTGGGATTCCCCTCGCTCGATTCGGCCCACTTGACGTGCGGTCAATCCCTTTATATCACTCTGACGTAAACCCTTTTTCTCGCGTATCTTCTTTATAGCTAAACCATACTTTCTATTGAACGCCTTAGTCTGTTGCTTTGCTCTCAGATAAGCTTGTTGATCAACTGCTAATTCAAATTGATCCCATCCGAGATGCACATCTATATTTGGCCAGTATATGAAAAGGCCATCCTCATCGATCTCAAAACGCTCAATCTTTTCCTTCGAATGACCTTTCAAAGCAGGCAGCTTCCTAAGCGGCACACGAACTTTCTTAAAACCAGTTCTATCGGGTGAAACTATAATCAATGTTTCCTCCTCCCACCATGCGTCTAAAATTCGATGCTCCCCGTCACCGCAGTCCAGCGCGGTGAGCAGTCTCTCAGCAAAGTACTTTTCGTCTGTCTCATCTGTTTCTGCGAAGTGGACTCTACTATCATCTCTTACGTCGAGCCAAGCTATACGGTCAGCAACTGCTCTCGATGGCATGTCCCCTTTCAGCAGCAAGAACACCTTATCTCTTCCTTTGAGTTGCTTCAACTTCCGGACCATTTTGATTTTAGCGGGTGTTAAATCATCCAAAGTACATACTATGAAAAGACGAGATGTACCTCGAGTGGGTAGATTCTTCCAGTTCTTTATTCGACGCCAACCGCGCTTGCCTGGTTTCAAGCCGGTCTTCACAAAAGCTTCCTGAAAGATCGACTCCGTGTGCTCGTCCGCTGCTAAGATTTCGGGTTTTTCCAAAGTCTCAGTTGTCATATTTCACCTTCTGCTCCCATTCCTGAAGCAATTCAGCTCTGTAACAGACTGTCTTTCTTAGTAGGAGTTTCTTGTCTTGTGCCGATATGCGGCCTTGTGGTCCCTTTGCTCTTTCAAGCATCGCACCTTCAGATTTCAATAACCACACTCTGAAGTGCCATTTTCCACGCCTCTTGGCATGAAAATGAGGTGGCCGATGCTCTTGCGAGTTGAACCAACAGTATATCCCTTCAATATCGAAACTGGCTACTTTCCCCATCCTTGCCCACTGTAGTATATATTATCATCGGACATATGTCAATGGCTATTTCAAAAATATGTCCTATTTAAACAGTTCTTTTAAATATCCATGACATAATCGACAGCCTCCTCTATCATGATTGATGCAAAGGTCTTTTTCGGTAGGCAATGGCAGCCTTAAAAGGCAAAACTTTGGTGATGACTTTTTCGGCACTATGCACATTCTTCCCCCACCAATTATACGCATTACACAATACTCACGACGCAAAACGCGCGACGCGGCACTATCCGAAATTGTAGTGCTTCGTTACCGCCTGCTGCACGCTCCAGGTGCACTCAAGGTCCTCAGGAAATACTACCAAATCACCAGCTTCGAAGCTGACCGAATCTTTCCCGTCCGAGACCGTTACCTTGCCTTCAAGAAGATAACACGTCTCTTTCTCTGTGTACGCCCAGTCAAATGTGCTCGGATCACACTTCCATATCGGCCAGGCCTTGAAGGTATTGATCTCTTCCTCGCTCGGTTTTCGTACAACAACGTCTTTGACAGTAGGCATCTTGCATTTCTCCTTTGATTACAATTACAGAAACTGAATTCTCACATCAATCGCGCCCAATTATAGCATCCGTTTGCGTTTTTCAAAGATCCAACCTGAATTCGCTCACCCCCACCCCACTTCGTACCAGCCGTGCCGATAAGTAGTAATGTGCTCGTCAGGATTTCTCGCATTGCGCCGGTTGATAACGTTCTAACCAAGGTCCCCCTAAAGCCACCTCGGCCCGCCTCGTCCTCTGCCATATCTTCCACGGCCATGACGAAAGCGATGTGGTGACCCACCCTCGGCAAATTCAAAGGTTCCCCCATTTATTGCTAATGCCTTTCCATTGACCAGAGCATCAGCAATTTTTTTATGTGCCGATTCCAGTATCCGTCCCAAAGTCTGCCGTGAAATATTCATTTTCTTGGCCGCATCAGCTTGATATAAACCTTGCAGATCGGTCAAGCGTATCACTTCAAGCTCATCGACAGTAAGCGTAATATGCTGTAGCACCACAAGCGGGATACCTCGTGGCCTATAATAGTCGCTCCGCGGCAGAGAAGCCACACGCCTGCAATGTCGCGGTCTTGACTGATAATATTTGGTCTTTGCACCAATGGCTGACCTATCCATCTGTTCAATTAACATAAGACACAGGGAAATAATCCAAAAAGCCCGAAAAAAATGTGCAATCCATGCAATTTCCGCTAAAATCACAATCGTACTGCACATGGCCTGGCAATAGTATTTTGAGATGAA
>Ga0315533_1002804_pt1 | contig 11823 bp, 12 predicted proteins | sample SalMarSW160130MG_FD_203081 | JGI IMG/M metagenome (GOLD analysis project Ga0315533, IMG submission 203081) | Salt marsh sediment microbial communities from the Plum Island Ecosystem LTER, Massachusetts, United States - Salt Marsh Sediment SW1601-30 ...
GGGGCATGGTCCCTAAAATAGAAGCCAGCCTTAGAGCCCTGACTACCACGCAGGTCGTGCGCATCATAGACGGTAAAATTTCCCATGCTTTACTCCATGAGATTACCGGACAGGCTCGGCAAACTGAATCAAGAGGTACAACAATTGTCCCAGAATAAGTGGCAGGAGTTAGAGCAGAAGCTATTTCTGAGAACGGTGACTAGAGTCCCGGTGACTCTGGTTCGCGGTCAAGGAGCTTTGGCCTGGGACGATGAAGGCAGAGAATATCTTGACTTCGTCGGTGGCTGGGCAGTAAACAGCCTGGGGCATTGCCCTCCGGTGGTAGTCGAGGCCCTGGAAAAGCAAGCTAAAACCCTGATCCAGGCGTCCAACCAGTTTTATACCATCCCGCAGATAGAGCTGGCACAACTTCTGATTGGGCATAGCTGTCTTGATAGAATTTTCTTTTGCAACAGCGGTGCTGAAGCTAATGAAGGGGCAATAAAACTGGCTCGCAGGTATGGAAAGCTTCGACTCAACGGCGCCTACCAGGTCATTACTACTTATAGTTCTTTTCATGGGCGGACTCTGGCTATGACCGCCGCCACGGGGCAAAGTAAGTTTCAGGAACCTTACATTCCTCTGCCTGAGGGCTTTGTCAACGTTGAATACAACAATGTCGAGGCGGTCAAGCGGGCAACCAGTGAACAAACCTGTGCTGTAATACTCGAACCAGTCCAGGGAGAAGGCGGGGTTAATGTCCCCGATGATGACTACCTCAAAAAAGTGCAAAGCTGGTGTCGGGAAAAGGGAATCCTGTTTATTCTGGACGAAGTCCAGACGGGCATCGGTCGGACCGGAACCCTCTTCGCTTATGAGCAGTATGGGGTCGAGCCAGACATAATGACTTTGGCTAAGGGACTGGGCAGTGGTGTGCCCATTGGCGCTTTCTTAGCCAAAGAAAATGTCTCCCTTTTTTCTCCCGGTGAGCATGGCTCTACCTTTGGTGGCAACCCGCTGGTTTGTGCCGCCGCTTATGCCGCCTTGAAATACATCATTGACAACGACATACCGGGAAAGGTTAAACGAGTAGGGGATTATTTTATGACCAGGCTGGAAAGCCTGAAGCAGCAGTTTGATTTTATCACTGAACTGAGAGGGCGGGGACTCCTGATAGCTTTGGAATTCGACCAGGAAATAGCCGGGAAGCTGGTACTGGCTTGTATTGACAGAGGCTTATTGGTTAACGAAGTGAAGCCGAATGTTCTGCGCTTTATGCCTCCCCTTATCATCACCGAAAAGGAGGTGGACAAAGCGATAGGCATTTTAGGGGATGTGCTGGGGGAAATAGGAAATGCAAAAGGCAAAAGTAAAAATGCAAAATGACAGGACAAAGTTTAAAAATCAGTTTAGTAAAGCCTTTTTGCATTTTGAATTGTAATTTTAATTTTTTATCTTTGGTTTTTGATTTTTGTTCGAGTTTAGATATTAGGACTTCTCCAGAGGAGGTTATGAAATGGCAGACAAAGTAGTATTGGCCTACAGCGGCGGTCTGGATACATCCGTGGCCATAAAATGGCTTGAGGAAAGATATAACTCGAAAGTCGTCACCCTCACCGTGGATATAGGCAATGTCCCCGACCTCGAGGCTATTAGACAAAAAGCGCTCAAAGTCGGAGCCGTAAAAGCGCTGGTAGTCGACGCCAAGGAAACCTTTATCGAGTCGTTTGTCTTTCCCGCCCTTCAGGCCGATGCCGTTTATGAAGGGCAGTATCCCTTAGCCACAGCCCTGGGGCGTCCTCTCATCGCCCGACTCCTGGTGGAAGCAGCTAAGAAGGAAAGGGCGAGGGTGGTCGCTCACGGCTGCACCGGCAAGGGCAATGACCAGGTGAGGATTGATGTAAGCGTAGCCGCTCTAGCCCCCGAACTTAAGGTAATAGCCCCGGCTCGGGAGTGGAATATGACCCGTGAGCAAACAATTGAATATGCCCGGACCCACAATATTCCTGTCCCTATCACCAGGGCCAGCCCGTATTCCATCGACGAGAACCTGTGGGGAAGGAGCATTGAATGTGGCGTGCTGGAACACGCCTGGAACGAACCACCTGAAGATGTCTTCCTGTGGACGAAGTCGCCTGGAAAAACACCGGCTCGGCCTGCTTATCTGGAGATTGGCTTTGACCACGGGATACCAGTAAGCCTTGATGGCCAAAAGTTAGAGCCTGTTGCCCTTGTCCAGAAAGTTCATGACCTGGCTGGCCAGCATGGCATAGGCCGGATTGACCACATTGAAAATAGGCTGGTGGGCATAAAATCAAGGGAGGTTTATGAGGCGCCGGCCGCCATGGTCCTGCTGAAAGCGCACCAGGCCCTGGAAGACCTGGTGCTGGCCAAGGAGCAGCTCCGCTTCAAGGCCAGGGTAGCCGCTGAGTATGCCGACCTCATCTACAATGGACTGTGGTTTACAGGTATGCGCCGGGACTTAGCCGCCTATGTGGAAAGCACGCAAAGGTACGTCACCGGCACCATAAGGGTGAAGCTCTTTAAAGGTAACTGCCAGATAGTGGGTAGAAAGTCACTCTACTCCCTTTATGACTATAGCCTGGCTACTTACGACAAGGGCGATGCTTTCGACCAGAGTGCCTCCCCCGGCTTTATCCATATCTGGGGCCTGCCGGCGAGAACCCAGGCCAGGGTGCAGCCAGAACCACCCGAACGACAATAGTTCACTCCTTTGATATTCTGGGGACATAATACCTGATTTGTAGTAGCCTAATTGGTACGATGTCCCTGGGATTCCATTGACAGGAAATAGGAATTTAGCTCATAATCCTAATTAAAACTCGTCAAGTCTGGGGGGAGATAATGAATCTCAAACTGATGCTGGAAAGAACTGCCAGCGAGGTGCCACAGCAAACGGCTATTGTCCTTGGCTCTCGCAAAGTTAGCTATCGCGAATTGGATGAAACCTCCAACAGGATAGCCAACGCCCTTATCAGTCTGGGAATAAAGAAGGGCGACCACGTAGCCATTCTAATGTCCCGTACCCCCGAGTGGGTCATAAATTGTTTTGGAGCGCTTAAAGCTGGAGCTGCCGGCGTGCTTCTCGATGCCGGAGCTAAGGCGCCCGAACTTGAGCCTCAACTCCGTGAATCCGATCCCAAAATCCTGATTACCGAAGAAAGATTCTCTCCCATGCTGTCTTCAATTTTGCCCAATATCCCCCTGCTGAACCAGGTTCTTGCAATTGATACAGACCCTTACAAGGAGATGGTGGCCAATAGCTCCCCTACATCACCCTCTGTCGATATAAAAGGCGAGGATGAAGCTATCCTTTTTTACACCCTGGGCGTGCTGGGGAAGAACAAGGGCGTAGTGCATACTCACGCGTCGTTCATGTCAATTTTGCCCATAGTGGTGGCAAAATTTGAACTGGAGAGGGACGATGTTGTTTTAGGTCTGCTCCCTTTTAACTACCTTCTGGGATTTGGGTTGGTTATTCTCATGCCCATTATGAGGGGAGCCACCATAGCAATCCTCCCTCATTTCAGTTCCAAGAGTCTCCTGGATACCGTGGAGCGGGAAAAAGCAACCATGCTTATAGGCGTCCCGGCTAGCTTTAACGGCCTGGCCCTGATAGACGAAGAGACTATGAAGAGCTATGACCTTAGTTCGTTAAGGGCGGTGCTTTCTGCCGGGGCAAAATCCTCAGCCCTTTTTATGGAGATGCTTGAGAACAAGTTTGGCCTAACTGCGTGCGAAATATATGGGCTCACAGAGTTGATAATCGTCACTATAGGTGCTATTCGTGACCGCAAATTAGGTACGGCAGGGAAGCCCCTGGCTGAGCTTAAAGTGCTGGATAAAAACGGCAAGGAAGTACCCCGGGGCATCATAGGGGAAGCTGTTGCCAGAGCCCCCTGGATGATGAAAGAATATTATAAGTCGCCTGAACTTACGGCCCAGGTCCTCAAAGATGGTTGGGTTCATACTGGCGACCTGGTCAGGTTGGATGAGGACGGCTATCTGGAGTTCATAGAAAAGACATCATCTATCATAGTGCCCTCGGGGGGAGTTAAGATTCTCCCCGCGGCAGTTGAAGAAGTTCTCCTGAGACACCCCGCGGTAGCCGAAACAGCCTGTGTCGGTGTCCTTGATGATTACAAAGGGCAAATACCCACAGCTTTTATAGTGCTTCAGGAAGGACAAAGTGCTACAGTGGACGAAATACGCAATTTTTGCCGCCAGAGCTTATCTGATTATAAAGTGCCCAAACAAATCAAGTTTGTTGACAGCATGCCCAGAACCGGGTCGGGCCAAATAGACCGGAGACGACTCAGCGGGATAGAGGAAAGCTGAAAGGAAAGACCAAAACGGCCGACCAGGATGTTTTGCGGTGTTCAGCACGGAATTCTGAGGACATAATACCTAATTTGCATTAAGCCTAATTGGTATGGTGTCCCTGGAATTCGCCGGGGAGAAAGGGTGGCCTTCTCGTTCAAAATCAGGGAGATACTCTTCTGCCGCCCCCATTTCCTGCACCCAGCCGTTTTCTATCCCCAGGTCAGTTAGTAGCCGGAGGACCGTTTCATGCTCATCGACGGATATCTTCCGTGAAAGCAGCGGTATCCGCGGCGCCCGGTGCATCGGCATGTATTGGGACATTATGCTGACCGTCACCGTGGGAGAAATCTCCCGAACAAGCCAGGTTAGCGATTCCTCACTGCCTGCCAGACCGTTGGGCAGAATAAGATGACGCACTATCAGTCCTTTTTGTGCCAGGCCAGATTCATCTACCACCAGGTCTCCAACCTGCCGATACATCTCTTTAATAGCCTGGCGGGCCCGTGCTACATAATCCGGGGCATGCGAGAACTTCTTAGCCCACCTGTCAGAGGCATATCTCAAATCAGGCAAGTAGATGCTTATTACACTGTCAAGCTCTTTCAGAGAAGCGATAGAATCATAGCCACTACTGTTGTAGACCAGCGGCACTCGAAGCCCCATGGGCACCGCTTCCACAACTGCCCGAAGGAGCTGGGGAACAAAATGGGATGGCGAAACGAAATTGATATTGTGACAGCCCAGTTCATCCTGAAGATAGAGCATCCTTTCAGCCAGGGTGTGGCAGTCCATTTCCTTTGATTTTTGCTTTTTCCAGTCCTGGCTTATCTGGTAGTTCTGACAATAAACGCATCTCATATTACAATTGCCCAAGAAAACCGTCCCCGACCCTCGGGTCCCGGAAATAGCCGGCTCCTCACCGTGATGAGCGCAGCCCGCCGAGACTATGGGTAGACACCCTGAATGGCAATAGCCCGGTTCGTCTTGTAATCTATTGACCCGACACTCCCTGGGGCAGATATCGCAGGAGGCTAATCGAGCCTCAAGTGCTTGCGCACGACGCTCCAATTCGCCAGAGTGGTATAGCGTAACGTATCCTGGTTCCATAGACGCTAAGAGCACCGTGAGTGAACGTGGCACAACTCACTGACCCACACTTTAGACGGCTGACATGGTGCTGTCAACTTTCCGCTCACCGATGACTTGCGGTATTCCGGGGACATAATACCTGATTTATAGTAGGCCTGATTGGCATGGTGTCCCTAGGATTAAAGTCTCATTGACTTCAAGGGAATCGTCCTATAAACTTGAAAACTGGTTACCGGAGCCTTCGTTTTCGTATATTTGAAAGACATGAATGCATTAAAAGTCCCCAAGTCTTTTCGTATTGAAAGCCGAACCGTTAGGTACACTCTCTACACTCTATTTTGCATAATAGTTGCGGACGGACTGATAACCCAGTTTTTGGTGACAGGTGGACACGGAACAGAAGTGAATCCTTTCCTGAGCGCTTGGGTAGGCCATGGGTGGTTTCTGGCTATAAAGGTGTCAGGTGCGTTTTTAGCCACGTTACTTTTATGGATTAAATATAACGTAAAACCCAGACTCGTATATACAATTACGGTGGTATTTTTGGTGTTTTATACAATCATCATTTTCTGGAACTTGTTTGTATTTCTTTCTACTGCTTAACCAACCTATCTGAACAAGGGCACCGCGATTGCACGAAAGTCAGGAATGTGCAACGGCAATTCGGTGCATCACACAAACCGCCCTTTTGTGCAGTGAAAAACCTCCTTAAGGTATTCTGGGGAAATAATACCTGATTTGTAGTAGGCTTGTGGTAGGCCTGATTGGTATGATGTCACTGGAATTCGCCTAGCCTACAAGACTTGCCGAAATACTAGGCAACAGGCGTTCTTTTTATGAAGTCCAGTATATGCTGAGATATTTCCTCGTCTTTCTCTTCCTGAAGAAAGTGACCGGTGTCCTTGATTATAATCTCCGGCTGGTCTTTGGCTGTAGGTATAAGAGAGCGAAAGAATTTGTCACCGCCACCTGTAATAGGGTCTTTATCTGAAAACATGACCAGGGCCGGCTTGTCCCACTTTGACAGAACCTCCCGAGCATGCCGCATTTCGGCGGAAGCGGGGTTATCAAGGCTAATGGGGACGAGGAGTGGCCACACGGCAGCCCCAGCTTTATATGTAACGTCGGGAAACGGCGCTTCATAAGCGGCGATGATTTCCTTGGTAAGCTTCTCGGGGTGGGCAACAGCACTAAGTATCGACTGCCCGACTTCCAAATCAGGATGAGTCTCAGCATAACTACGCCACTCTAAAAAAGCTTCGCTTGGCTTTCCCTTACCTGTGGGCAGGCCGGTATTCATGATAACCAGCCTGGCAAAACGTTCCGGCATATGAGCGACCGCAGCCAGACCAATCAACCCACCCCAATCTTGCACTACAACAGTTATCTGCTCAAGGTTCATCGCCTTTATAAAGCCCATCAGCGTGTCCAGATGCATCTTAAAGGTATATGCCTCCCGCTCGGTGAATTTATCAGACCGGCCAAAGCCGATAAAGTCCATAGCTATAACACGGTGCTGCTTTGACATAGAGGCAATCATTTTACGATATAGAAATGACCATGAGGGCTCGCCATGCAAACAGAGTATGGTCTCTCCTTTGCCTTCATCCACATAATGTATGCGCAATCCGTTAACCTCAATATAGTGTGGGGCAAAAGGGAAATCAGGCAATTTGGAGAAACGTTCATCTGGCGTACGGATAACTGGCATGCTTATATACCTCCTGTTTGGTTATTATGCTGTGAAGATGATATATACCTACGCTTTGGTTTGTCAACCTATTATACTCCGAATGAGCTAGGTATCCTGGGGGCATAATACCTGATTTGTAGTAGGCCTAACTGGTATGGTGTCCCGGGGATTGCTAATTCCGAGAACCTGGTACTAATCTCCTAGTACGTACGAGGAATTGACAACTGCGTTATATATGTGCTAATATGAACATTGTCCCGAGTAGCCGAACAGGGACCTGGCATAAGAGTTGGGTTTGGTGAAAGCTAAAAGGTGCAGGTAGTGGCCAGCACAAGATAGGCTGAAGGCCAGGCCGGACGATGGCAGGTGAAGGAAGTAAGGCTACTCGGGACGTCTTATTTTTTGCTGGCTAAGCGTCCTTGTCGCAGTTTGAAATGACCCAATAAATAGGCTTGATACTTGCGTGGATATCAGCCTATTCAAATTTGACTCTTAACCAAAGTTCACCATCTACGCCTTTGATTTCATGATATGCCGGGGGCATAATACCTGATTTGTGGTAGGCCTGATTGGTATGGTGCCCCTGGAATTCACATTCGAGACAAGAAAATGCTACACTATAATAAATAGAATAGCGCTGTAGGCGGGTGGTACCCGGAACTATGAAATGCCCCATAATTCCGCGAAAAAATGCACTGCTTTTGTAGACTTTACATAACCAGTGGCCGTTGTTGAAACTCATGTCACGCCATTACCATCAATCGAATATAGACAATAAGGAGGCACTAATATGCCAGAGTTAGGTTTAGGCGTCCCTTTCTGGGTAATTGTTTTGATATGGTTAGCTAAAGTTGTGTTGCTGGTTTTCGTCTCTGCTCTTCTGGCGTGGCTCGGAGTCAGAGCGCTGGATGCGCTTATCCGTCAGGTCCCTTATCGCGAGCGCATAGGCGAGAGTCCGGTGGCTGTCGGGTTGTTCATGGCAGGCTTCTTCATCCTGATTGGTCTTGTTATCCACGGAGCTGTTACCGCACTCACTGCGGTCACAGCTCCAATAGTGTGGTACATCTTCGATTTCAGGACGTGGGGATTGCTAGCTATGAGCTTTGCCATAAGCTTACTTCTTGGAGTAGCCCTATTCTATATCGTGGACAGGCTAACGCCTAAAATACCATTTGGCAGTATTAAGAAAAGCCCGGTGGCGGCAGGGCTACATATCTTTGGTTATCTGGTCTTCTTCGGATTAATACTCCATGCGGCACTGACCGGACCGTTATGAAGAGAGCCGGGGTTTTACTAGGTTTAATAGTTGTCCTATTAGCTGCGGTGGCGACTGCTGGTTACGCCGCGGCATTTCCATCCGAAGGTTTCTACACGAGAGGCGGCGATATCTTTGATGATTGGCAGATATGTAGAACCATGGCCTTTGGTGAAGATGGTTTTTATCAAATAAGTGAGACAGGATTTCGTCCGGTTATAGCCTTCCAGAGCCTGGGGGAACAGGCTAACGTAGCCTATAGCCTGGGTGAGCAGATTGCCAATCAATATCCAGACCCACTACAGAGGGCAGAGGCGGTATTTCATTTTGTCCGTGATAGAGTGGAATATACCTCTGATATAGACCGAAATGGAAATGAAGAGTTTGCCCAGAATGCCGACGAGCTGGCGATGACTATTGTCGAGGATGGAAGTGGGGAGGGTGATTGTGAAGATATGACGGTATTACTGGCGGTTATGTATAAAGCTGCCGGATTTCGCTCAGCTATAGTGCTTCCCCCAGGGCACACTGCGGTATTGGTTTATCTACCTGAATATAACAAAGCGACGGCTTTCTTTGAGCTGGAAGGTGAGCCAGGATGGATCTGGGCAGAGGCTACTGGCAGAAACAACCCGCTGGGTTGGGCACCCGAGCAGTATCTCGATATGGAAATACCTACCTACGAAATTTCTGCCGAGATACCTGCTTACGAAATACCTGCCGCGGGAGTAGCTCCATTAACACCACCTCCTGCCTCGGCGATGGCGGTCGCCGGAACCGGCGAGGGAGTCATCTCCCGACCGTATCTTTTTTTCATCGTAATTGGTTTATTGTGGTGTATGTCGTTGTTCAGGCGGAGGCGAAGACGTTGAGCCAAGCCCCCGTATGTATCGTCAGTGACTGGTCTTCCGGGGAAATGATACCTGATTTGTAGTAGGCCTAATTGATATGGTGCCCCTGGAATTTCCGAATGTCATTTCAAAGGGATACAATGATATTGGCGATTGCCCTTGAGGTTTATTCAAGGAAGAGCAGGAAAGATGAAAAACGTGAACAAGCACATAGTCGTATGCCTTGGTGCTAGTATGGTGCGTGGACAGGTCAGTTACAATTTCGTAAATCTTCTAGCTCAACGCATGACTAAGGACGGCTTCCAATTCATTAATGCAGGCGTCGCAGGCGACCAGGCCTACAACGTATTGATGCGTTTGGATTCCGTTATTGATTACCAGCCTGATTTCGTCATCATCCTGGTTGGAACAAATGATGTTACCGCTACACTCAATCCAACGCTGGCGCGCATTTCCCGCTTAACCAGGAGGTTTCCTCAACCACCATCGGCAAAATTCTATCGATATAATATGCTCAGCATTATCAAGACACTTAAAGAGAAGACTTCAGCGAAAATTGCCCTCATCTCGCTTCCCGTTCTTGGCGAAGACCTAGAATCAATTCCCAATCAACGCATCAAGGAGTATAATGCTCTGCTCAAGGAGATTGCAGACGGGGAGCAAGTTAGCTATCTACCTGTTTATGAACTCCAGGAGGAGTATTTGGGGAAGGTTCAACAAGGCAGCGGCCGGCCATATGAGAGTGGAGGTATGCTTTCAATTAAGGCACTTGTCCGTCATTATTTGCTTAGACAGAGCTTTGACGAAATTTCCAGGAAGCACCACTTCTTACTGGTAACTGATGGGATACATATGAATAGTCGTGGCGCAACATTCATTGCCGATGAGACCGAGTCTTTTCTGCGCTCCCATGTGTGATGGTTATATGCATAGGCATCCTGTAAGAGTCAAAAATTTGGACGTTAGTCGCTATACATTTTGAGTTTTAGTGCAGCGCTAGCTGGCCGTCATACAGTCGAGGAGAGCGACCGCAGAATCCTGGAAATTGCTTGCTGGGGTATTCTGGGGAAATAATACCTGATTTGTAGCAGGCCTGATTGGTATGGTGTCCCTGGAACTCCCCTTACAAATTATTGGCGAGCCTTTTCCATCAGCTCTTGCCTGCGTCTTCTGTATTCGATTATAGGACGGTCAGCTTGAAATAATTGCTCCCCAATTTGCAGGGCTGACGCCTTAGGTTGCTGCGTAACCACGACTCTTCTGTCCTGATGGGTAATAATCAGGTTAAGGGGTGTAGATAAGCGCGTTATCAATTTTCTCAACACAGGCACACGCATGAACTTTTGATAAAACCGAAGATAGAGAATCGTATTCTCTTGATCTACTGGAACGAAGGCAACCATAATTCGTACCTTCTCGCCAATATAGTTCTGCCAAAGGTTAGGGAAGATAAACTCCAGCTTGAAGTCTTTAACCGGATCCGGGGTGGGCATCTGCTCAGGTTTAAGAGGTGGAGTACCATCGTCAACCCGGTTATGAACAAAGACATAGAACATATTCCCGTCCAACCATTGAAAGAACGGCCCATCTACTATGGTGCGATTTCCACGTCCAATTGTATTGTAGTGGACAAAAGGAAGGTGAGCAGCATCAAGCTGGTTTTCTATGACCCGGGAGTAATGTGCATTCCAGTAATCATAAGTCCTGCTATAGGATAAGCTGTCATCAATATCTGTAAAGAACCGGGGGGGCTGCAAGTTCTCGGGAGGGTTTTCGCCCCACCAGATCCAGATAAAGCTGTGTGCCTCATAAGTAGGATAGCTCAAGACTTGAAAGCGGTCAGGGACAGGAGTATTTTTACCATTGGCCGGTATGACTGTAACCCTTCCGGAAGATTCATATTCCAGACCGTGAAAAGGACATTGGATATGGTCTCCGATTACCTTGCCCTTGCTGAGTTGCACACCCCGGTGGGCACATTTGTCGCGAAGACAGTTCACTTTCCCGCTACCATCTCGCCAGAAGACGAGTCCCTCTCCCATCCTGACCACCCCCACCGGTTTGTCTCTAACCTGGGTGGAGTCCATGACTACATACCATTGCTTCGAAATCATGTTGCCCTCCCGGAGCCTCGAATAAAACCTAATCTCTATTCACTTCCATTGCTTGTGTGTTAACACCTTATCACGAAGCTCGAAGGCTTTTCAACTAACTAACAAATCACTCCAGGGCCACCTTATGCGTTAAAGCGCATAAGGTAACAAAATGAGTTGATGTAATCGTTTCTTGATATGCTTAATTAACCAGAATAGAATATGTAGTATAAGAAAACGGGTTTCAGGGAAGAGTTACGGGAGCAAAAGAGTGTTAATCCTTTCGAACGGAAGACTAATTGATGGCACTGGCCATGACCCTACTGATATGATGAGCATCATAATTGAAACCAATCGTATCAAAAGTGTCGAGCCGTCTACTATTTATCCTGATAAAATAAATACCTGATGCTGTATTGTTTTTGACTTAGAGAGACGAGTCGAGATGTTAGAAGTGTATTTTTTTATCCTCGGATTAGTGAACAGCGTCTTTCTGATTTTGCTCTTTCTTGTCCGAAA
>Ga0315533_1002806_pt1 | contig 11818 bp, 9 predicted proteins | sample SalMarSW160130MG_FD_203081 | JGI IMG/M metagenome (GOLD analysis project Ga0315533, IMG submission 203081) | Salt marsh sediment microbial communities from the Plum Island Ecosystem LTER, Massachusetts, United States - Salt Marsh Sediment SW1601-30 ...
TTAGTATTAGTTTTAATTATTTTTAAATAATTTATATATAATACTTGTATATGAATTTGATTGTGCTATAATGTGAAATAATTAGTAAAAATATATTTAGTTTACAGTTGGAGCTATGTATATAAAAGGAATTGGAATAAATATAGATTCCCCTACAATAGATGGAGATTTAGATTTATTTGAAAAGGCTTTAGGCGATTTTCAGGATATTGGCTTTGATTATATAGAGATACCCGTTCACGGAGTTGATGCTATATTTAAAGGGAGACTTAATTGGCTGCAGACCAGGGTAATTGCAGACATCCTGAGGAAATTTAAGTTAAAATACACTGTTCATGGTCCCAATTTATTAAATCTAATGGATCCCAGCAATTTTCAGTTACAAAAGGATATCTTTAGGTCGGGAATTGAGTTTACTAATGCTATAGGCGCAGAAATTTTTGTATACCATAGTGGAAAAATTCCTTTACATGCACAAGGAGAAATTAAAGGTGAAGGTATCAAGCAAAATAGTTTTTTAAAATTGCCTTCTCCAAGAAAGATTGAAAGACTAAAGAAGATAGAAATAGAAACCTTACAAGAATTAGCCTCTTTTGCTAAAGATTTAGGAGTAACCATTGCTATTGAAAATATCTCTCCGGATGTAGAAGAAGAGTCTATCTGGGAATTATCAAAACGATTTAATAATGATGAAATGCTTCCTCCCTCAGTTCTTACTCCAAAAACACCAAAGCCCACTTTCTTACGAGAAATTAGTAAATATAATTATGGCACGAAGATCGAAGAATTAGTTGAACAGGTTAAGAAGATTGATCGTGAGAATGTAGGAATTACTTTTGATTTTGGTCATGCTTATCTGGCTTCTAAATATTATCGCTTCAAATTCTTGGATTCTATAAAATTAGCCCTACCATATATAAAACATGTGCATATTCACGATTGTTTCGGTAAACCTAAACTGTCATATGAAGAACAGGACATTAATCTGATTCAGTTTGGTATTGGCGATTTACATATGCCTGTAGGTTGGGGGGCGATTCCTTATAATAAAATATTCCGTATTTTAAGAAATTATAATGGAGTATTAAGTTTGGAATTAAAACCCCGTTACAAAAAATTTTATAAGTATAGTTTAGAAAGAGTCAAAGAACTTATAGAAAGTACCGGCAATAACCACAAATTAGAGAAAATCTCTCCGTTCTCCAAGCAACATTATTAAAAAGACAGATCATTATTACAGTTAAAATTAAGTTCCTCTAAAATGAACCAATATATTTAAAGGTCGTATCCCATCTTAAAAACCTCCAATTGTTTTATAATAGCAGTTAAAAATAAATTTAGTATAATATGAACAGAAAGATGTAACAAGATAGGAGTTGTTTATGGTAATTAAATATAATATTGGAAAAAATGAATACCGAAATTGGATAGTAGGAGAAACTGATTTTCAACCAGAGTATTTAGGAAAATATGAAACAATCTTCACTCTTAGCAATGGTTATATGGGAGTAAGAGCAGCAACAGAAGAAACTTATCGAGAAGAAACAAGAGGGTGTTATATCGCTGGTCTGTTCGATAAATTCCCTGGAGAAGTGACAGAATTAGCTAATATTCCTGATTGGCTAAATATTGAAATAAAATTAGATGGTGAAAAATTTGATTTAAAGACCGGGAAGATTTTATCATATAGAAGGCAAATTAATATTAAAGATGGGCAACTTATAAGGAATATTGAATGGGAAAGTCCAACCGGTAAAAAAACCAGATTAACCTTTGAAAGATTTATTTCTCTTAAAAATCTACATTTTGCTGCTCTAAAAGTAAAGATTATCCCCCTTAATTATTCTGGAGCTATTGAAATTTGTTCAGGAATTAATGGGCAGACTACTAATAGCGGTGTGCAGCATTTTAAAGAAGGAAGATTACGATTTTCTTCTGAAGGGATTATCTCAATGACTTCCAGGACTCAGGAATCAAATATTGGTGTTGTTGTTGCTGCTAAACACCTTTTCTCTCTTAATGGCAGAACATCAAAAATAAAAGAAGAAGTAGGAAGTCAACGAAGAAAGATTTTTTTATCTTCCCGATATAAAATTAAGCAGAATAAAGAATTTAGTTTTACAAAAATGGTTACTGTATATACAACTCGTGATGCTGATTTTAAGGGGAAAGAAGAATTTTCAGATAAAGAAATAGAGAAGACAGCGATAGATAATTTAAAAAAACTTATAGAAATTGGGTATGATAAACTTTTTGGAGCTCACAAAAAAAGATGGAATCAACTCTGGAAACAAATTGATATTACTCTTAATGGACCAGATTTTGATCAATTAGCCATTCGTTTCTCCCAATTTCATATTTATCAGATGACTCCTGTTCATGATGAGAGATTAAGCATTGCGGCAAAAGGACTTTCTGGCGAGGGTTATAAAGGCCATGTATTCTGGGATATGGAAATCTTTATCCTTCCTTTCCTTATCTATACTTTTCCGGAGATTGCCAGAAGATTACTCTTTTATCGTTATCGTTTTTTAGATGGAGCAAGGGAAAAAGCTAAGGAAAATGGTTTTGAGGGTGCTATGTATCCCTGGGAATGTGCGGATACAGGATGCGAAGTTACTCCTAAATGGGGTGGGGTAGATTTTAAAACAGGTAAACCTCAAAGGATATGGACTGGTGAGTTAGAGCAACATATAACTTGCGATATAGTATACAGTATCTGGCATTATTTCCAGGCAACCTATGATTATAAATTTATGTACAACTATGGGTTAGAAATTATGCTGGAAACCTCTCGTTTCTGGGCGAGCAGATTAGAATACAGTCCAGAAAAAGACCAATATGAAATAAATAATGTTACCGGACCGGACGAATATAGCGAACATATAAATAATAATACCTTTACAAATTATATGGTAAAATGGCAACTTAAAAAGGTTTTCCAATTTTCTGAATGGGTTAAAGCGAATCAATCAGAAGCATGGAAGAAAGTTACTTCTAAAATCAAACTTACCTTGAATGAATTGAGTGATTGGAAAGAAAAGGCAGACAAGATATATATTGGTATGGATAAAGCTTCAGGTTTTATCCATCAGTATGAAGGCTTTACAGATAAGAGGGAAGTCGATCTTTTAAAATATAAAGGAAAGGTGGGAGCAATTACCCAAGATTATAACTGGGAAGAAATCACCCAGATGCAAGTATTAAAACAATCAGATATTATTATGCTTCTGTATCTTTTAGGTGATGATTTTTCTCAAGAAACCAAACGTCTTAACTGGGATTATTATGAGCCAAAGACTCTTCATGACTCTTCATTAAGCCAAAGTATACATGCTATTTTGGCTTTAGATATAGATGATATTGAAAAAGGATATGAATATTTTAAAAGATCAACACGCATTGATTTAGGGGAAAATTTAAAAAGTTCCTGGAATGGACTTCATGCAGCCTCACTTGGTGGGAACTGGCAGGCAGTAGTAAATGGTTTTGGAGGAGTTCGAATTTCAAGTGATGGAAAGTTGAAAATCAATCCTCATCTACCAAAAAGGTGGAAAAATTTAAAATTTAAAATTACTTGGAGAGGAGAAAAATACAGTATTGAAATCACTAAAAACAAAATCACCTTCAAACCATTATCTTCTATGAGACGACCATTGCTTGTGGAAATTTATGGAAAAGATTATTTTCTCCATCCTAATGAGATATTGAAAGTAACTTACTAAGAAAAGAATATTTGAAAATGAGAAGAAAATTAAAAGCAGTTATCTTTGACCTTGATGGAGTAATTACTGATACTTCTGAATATCATTATCGTGCCTGGAAGCGATTGGCTGATGAAGAAGGAATCCCTTTTTCCAGAGATGATAATGATAAGCTAAGGGGTGTTTCTCGAAGTGAATGTTTAAAAATATTATTAAATGGAAAACAATTTTCAGCTGAACAATTTCAGGAGATGATGGATAGAAAAAACGAATATTATGTGGAATTATTAAGACAGATGACTTCTGAAAATATTCTATCCGGGGCAAAGGAAATAGTCTTGGAACTTAAAAGAAGAGGGATAAAAACAGCAATTTCCTCGGTTAGTAAGAATACGAGGACAGTCTTACAGGGAACAGGAACAAAGGATCTATTTGATGTCATTGTAGATGGATATAGTGTAAAAAATACTAAACCCGCCCCAGATATATTCTTATTTGCAGCGAAAGAATTAGGAGTAAAACCAGAAGATTGTGCGGTAGTAGAAGATGCAGAAGCAGGAATTGATGCTGCTTTGGCAGGTAATATGCTTCCAATTGGCATTGCTCCGGAGGAAAGAGTAGGAAAAGCTCGATATCGTTTTGAAAAAATTGGAGATATTACACTAATTAAATTGTCAGAAATTATAAATTTTTAAATAAATAATAAGTTAAACTTACTAATGTTTCTCTCTCTTTTTCTTCATCTTTTAACTCAGTTTTTCTCCATAAAGTCTTAATAGTTCAGATTAAATTTTTAGATAATAATTAATTTAGGTAAATTATATTAGTAAATAAAATTCTTTCTAAAAAAATTTTTAAAAGGAGTACTTTAGGAGTATAATTGTTTTGTATGAAAAAAGGAGCAATAGGTGAAAATGAAAAGATACGATAGTTTTGTAATGGGGCATATCTCCATTGATGAAAATATATATCAGGGAGAAGCTGTAAGAGAAATTGGAGGGGCAGTTTTCTATTCATCCTGTGCTTCCCATGCTATCGGTCATAGAATAGGCATTTTAACTAAGTTATCCCGAAGAGATAGAAAGTATTTGGAGGCATTCAACATTCCCAAAGAAGATATTACCGCTTTAGATTCCAGAAATACCACTTCTATAAGAAATATTTATCATAGCGCAGACAGAGAAAGAAGAACCTGTACTGCTCTATCAGTCGCCGACCCCTTCACCATTACTGATATCCCTGATAATATTGATTCCCAGATATATCATTTTGCCGGTCTCATCTCAGGGGAGTTTGATAGTGAGATGATAAAGTTTATGCACAATAAAGGAAAAGTTGCCCTTGACGTTCAAGGATTCTTAAGAACTGTGGGGGAAAATAAAGAATTGCTCTTTAAAGATTGGGAAAAAAAGAGGGAATATCTCCCCTATATTAATTATCTAAAAGCCGATGCTGTCGAAGCTGAAATTATAACCGGGGTAAAAGATAGAAAGAAAGCAGCAAAAATGCTCTTTGGGTGGGGAGCAAAGGAAATTATGATTACTCACAATGAAGAAGTTTTAATTTATAATGGTAAAAAATATTGTACTTGCCCCTTAAAACCGAAAAATCTCTCAGGTAGAACCGGTCGGGGTGATACCTGTTTTGGCGCTTATATCACCGAAAGATTAAATAAAGGAGTAGAGGAAGCACTTCTCTTTGCTACTGCATTAGTTTCATTAAAGATGGAAAAACCCGGTCCTTTTAAAGGAACCAGAGATGAAGTTGAGGATTATATAAGAAAGTTTTATTAATTATATAGTAATTTAATAAAGTAAAAGAAAGTTAAAAAAATGAAACATACTGAATTTAAATTCAAAACTTTTGATGGATTACAGCTCTTCGGTCAAAGCCGGCAACCGGAAGATCAGCCTCGAGCTGTGGTTTGTTTGATTCATGGATTAGGAGAACACAGTGAACGCTATGTCCATGTAGCGGATAGTTTAACTCAAGCAGGCTATGCTTTAATTTCTTTTGATTTACGCGGGCATGGTAAATCTGAAGGTCCGTGTGGTCATACCCCTTCTTATGAGGCTTTAATGCAGGATATTTCCTCCCTGCTGGAAGCTGCAAATAAAAAATTTACTCAATTACCCTTTTTTCTTTATGGTCATAGCTTGGGAGGTAATTTGGTTCTTAATTATGTTCTTCGTCGTCAATCACATCTTAAGGGAGTAATTGCTACTGCCCCCTGGCTTCGTTTAGCTTTTGAGCCTCCCGCTTTTAAAATTGCTTTAGGAAAAATAACAAATCACATCTGGCCTTCATTTTCTCAGAAAAACGGTTTAGATACTAAGATCCTATCTCATGACCTCGAAGCAGTTCACTCTTACGAAAATGACCCTCTGGTTCATGACCATATCTCAGCTCGAACGTTTATCAGTATCTATCAAGCAGGGCAATGGGCATTGGAACATGCTTCAGAATTTACTCTTCCTCTTCTGCTTATGCAGGGGGGAGATGATAAAATAATATCTGTTGAAGCAGGTCGCGAATTTGCCGTTAAGATAAAGGAAAATTGTACTTTAAAAATTTGGGATGGCCTTTACCATGAGATTCATAATGAACCGGAAAAAGAAGAAGTCTTCAAATTTTTAATAGACTGGCTTGATAAGGAAGTATCAGAATAATTTTCTATTAAAAATTACTTACTCAGTTTTTATGCCCTTTCAGAAAATATGCCTTATTAAATCAGGAGAAATTGCTGAACCAAAATAATCTTGTTAAAATTTCCTATCCAACTCCGCTAACTATAGAGTACTCTTCGAATTGGAATCATAAATTTATCAGATAAAATTTATTTTCCTTTTTATCTATCTCACATCCAAACGGTTATCTTTAAAATTTATTTTTGAAAACCGCTATCATTTTGATTAACTTAAAAATCTTTTAAAATATTTTTTGAAAAAAGAAGGATTTTTTAAAATTTTGTGGTATTATATAAAGGTAATAGTTTCAATATAAAGACCAAAGGTATGTATAGTGAAACAAATAAATAAGACAAACAATAATGAAAATAAATTTAAATATTCTATTCATTCAGTAGAAAATGCTTTTTTTCTCCTGGAGGCTTTAGCAGACAACGGGTTAGAATTAGGGATTACCGAGCTTTGTAAAAAAATAGCTCTTCCTAAAGGAACGGTGCATCGCCTGTTAGGAACCCTAAAAAACCTCGGCTACATCGAACAAAATTCTCAGAATCGCAAATATTACCTCACAGTTAAAATCTTCAAATTGGGTACAGCAGTTACCGATAAAATCGGCTTAGTCCAAATTATCCCTTATATGAAAGAACTTTCTCAACAATTTAACGAAACAGTCAATTTAGCAATTCTGGATAGAGATGAAATTACCTATCTTTATAGTGCAGGCAGTGATAATACCCTTAAATTAGATTTAAAAATTGGTTCTAATCAACCTGCTTATTGCGCTGCTGTGGGGAAAGTCTTATTAGCTTATTTGGGCGAGCAGGAGTTAGCTAGTTATCTAGAGAGGGTAAAATTAAAATCATACACTCCTTATACGATTACCAGCAAAGAATATTTAAAGAAAGACCTGAAATTGATTAGGGAGAGAGGATATAGTTTTGTAAATGAGGAGTATATGATAGGAGTATCTTGTGTAGCTGTCCCTATAAAAGACCAGCAAGGAAAAGTTTGTGCTGGTTTAAGTTTTAGTGTCCCCACAGTCAGAATAGATAAAGAAAAACTACCCCAATTAATAGATTCTTTAATTTCTACAGCAAAAAAAATTACCATACCAGGGTTTTTTTAGTATATCGTGAAAATAGCGTGGAGCGTATATCGTTTAGTGTATAGAAATACAGTGATAAGTAATCTGTAATGAGTAATATGTAGGGGTTCGATTCATCGAACCCCTAATCGTAGGACAGGCGTCTCGCCTGTTTATTAAATAACTCGGGTCGGATAAACCCGACCCCCTACTAAAAAATCTAAAAAATACATACAGAATTTTTATTTCCTCACTTCTTGAAAGAGAGATTATAGGAAAAGTTGAATAAAGTTTAAATTATAAAAGACAAATATTTTTTTATAGTACTATACGTTATACGCTCCACGCTAGGTTATTTACTAACGACTAAACTATACGATACGAAATAAAAAGATAGGAGGAAAAAATTGAAAGTAAAAGAAATTTTAACCGAAAAAGAAGGAGGAAAATTATTTTTACTTGGCAATGAAGCTGCTGTCCGAGGAGCACTGGAAAGCGGTGTTTCGGTGGCATCTACTTATCCCGGCACCCCTTCCTCAGAGACAGGAGATGTATTTTATAAAATTGCCCGTGAAGCAGGAGTATACTTTGAATTTTCTTCCAATGAGAAAGTGGCATTAGAAGTTTCCACTGCTGCTGCGGCTGCTGGATTACGTTCCTTTGTTTTTATGAAACATGTGGGATTAAATGTAGCGGCAGATTCTTTTATGAGCACAGTTTACACCGGGGTGCGGGGAGGAATGATTGTCTTATCTGCTGATGACCCTTCTATGTACTCATCTCAAAACGAACAGGACAACCGTATTATGGCTCGCTTAGCAGGGATTCCTCTGCTCGAACCCTCTAATCCACAAGAAGTAAAAGACCTGATGAAATTTGGTTTTGAATTATCGGAGAAATTTAAGATTCCTGTACTTATGCGTACTACTACCAGAATCTCCCATATGCGAGGGGTAGTAAATTTAGGGACAATTATTCAAGGAAAAGAGAAAGGATACTTTAAAAAGGATCCTTCTCAATTCATAGTAGCTCCGGCATATGTGGTAAAAATGCGCAAAGAATTAATTGAAAAATTAAACCAGATTGAAGAAAAAGCTAAAAATTCTCCTCTTAATAAAATAATTGATAAAGGTGGTAGGGAGATAGGGATTATCACTAGTGGTAGTGCCTTTAATTACGTGATGGATGTAGTTAGTGAGAATAATTTGAAAGTTAAAATTTTGAAACTCACATTCTCTTATCCTTTTCCCGAGAAATTGGTATTAGACTTCATAAATAGTGTTGATAATATATTGATAGCAGAAGAAGTGGAACCGGTAATGGAGAAAAAAGTTTTAACCATAATAGGAAAATATAATATAAAGAAAAAAGTATATGGTAAGTTAGATGGGACCCTACCCAGAATTTATGAATATAATCCGGATATTGTTGAGGCAGGGATGGCAAAAATAGTAGATAAAGAATTAATAAAAAGAGAAAAATTTAGTACTAAACTTTCTTTGCCTTTACGGTCAGCGGTACTCTGTCCCGGATGTCCCCACCGTGCGACTTATTTTGCCTTAAAGAAAGCTATAAAAAAACTGAAATTAAAAGAAGAAGAGATAATTTTCTCTACTGATATAGGGTGTTATGCACTGGGGTTGGAACCCCCCTATAAAATGGGAGATTACTGTATTTCTATGGGTTCAAGTTTAGGTATTGGCTGCGGGTTTTCTAAGACAACCAACCAGAAAATAATATCTTTTATCGGAGACTCAACCTTCTTTCACGCCGGAATTCCCCCTTTAGTCAACGCTGTCCATAATAGGGATAAGATTTTATTAGTAGTTATGGACAATAGGATAACCGGAATGACCGGAGGTCAAACCAATCCCGGTGTACCCGTAGATGGAATGGGTAATCCTGCTCCCGAAATTTCCATAGAGAAGATTGCTCGAGGAGTAGGTGTAGGCTTAGTAAAGACCATTGACCCGGTTGATTTAAAAGAGACAGAAGAAATATTTAAGGAAGCCTTGCAATTTGAAGGTGTAGCAGTGGTTATTACCAAACACCCCTGTGCTATGATTACTGATGCGGAAAACAGGAAAAAAGGTATAAGTATCAAATATACCGTTAACCAGGAAGAGTGTAGTAAGTGCTTAATCTGCGTGAAGAATTTTACCTGCCCGGCTATTTATATAGAAAAAGATAGCTCTGTTAATATCAACCCATTATTATGCGATGGTTGTGGAGTTTGTGCCCAAGTATGTCCAAAGAAAGCGATAGAGGTGAAAAAATGAGTATGAAAAATATATATAAGATTCAGCTTATTGGAGTAGGGGGGCAAGGCACGATTAAAGCCTCTACTATTGTGGGAGAAGCTGCGATGAAAAAGGGTTTGAATGTGGTGATGAGTGAAGTTCATGGAATGGCTCAAAGAGGGGGCACAGTAGTAACCGAACTTAAAATTGGTGAAGCACACAGTCCTCTAATTGAAGAGGGGGCAGCGGATTTATTGATTGCTTTTGAACCGACAGAAGCTCTAAGGGCTTTGGATAAAGTAGGTAGAGATTCTTTTGTTATAGTAAATAGTTCTCCTATTGTACCTTTTACTGTTTCACTCGGTATCTCTGAATATCCTGAATTATCTTCTGTCTTTGAAGAAATAAAAGCTAAAATAAATAATTTATTAGTAATTGATGCCCAGAAAATAGCTAAAGAAGCAGGAAGTATTATCTCGGAAAATATGGTTCTGCTCGGAGCAGCAGTTGCTACTCCTGAATTTCCTATAGATAAGGATTTAATTATTCAGTCTATGAAGGAAAACTTACCACCTAAAAGTATTGAGACTAATTTAAAAACTTTCGAAAGTGGGTTTGAACTAGCAAAAAAGGGAGGAAAAAGTATTGGAATTTAATGTTAATTTAAAAAAGATAAAACCTTCGGGAATTAGAAAACTGTTTGATTTAGCTCAAGGAAAAAAAGATTTAGTCAGTTTTGGGATAGGAGAGCCCGATTTTATCACTCCCGCCCATATTCGGAAGGCAGCCAAAAAGGCTATGGATGAAGGCTACACTCGCTATACACCAAATTTAGGATTTCCGGAATTTAGGAAAGCTTTGGCTATCAAGTTGAATCAAAAAAATAAAATTTCGGTTACCCCTGAGGAAGTAATGGTAACTTCCGGGGGAACTGAAGCTTTATTTTTTTCTTTTTATACACTTCTAAATCCTGGAGACGAAGTAATTATCCCTGATCCCGGTTTTGTAACTTACGAATCTCAAGTCTATTTTGCGGGAGGGATACCAGTAAACTTTCCTCTAAGGGGAGAAAACAATTTTCATCCCGATTTGGAAGAATTGAAGAATTGTGTCACACTCAAAACCAAGGCTATACTCCTAAATTCTCCTAGTAATCCTACCGGAGCTGCTTTTAACAAAGAAGAATTATTAGCAATTGCCGAGATAGCGAAAGAAAAAGATTTATTCATAATCAGTGACGAGCTTTATGAAGATATAGTCTATGATGATAAAGAACATATCAGTATTGCTTCTTTGCCCGGGATGAAAGAAAAAACCATTAGTATATTTGGTTTTTCCAAGAGTTATGCTATGACCGGATGGAGATTGGCTTATCTTGCTGCCCCACTTAATTTAGTAAAAGAGATAGCAAAATTATTACAAAATACTTCTGTATGTGCTAATTCTATCGCTCAAAGAGCGGGCTTGGCAGCAATCCAGGGTTCGCAGGATTGTATTAAGAAAATGTTTGCCGCTTATAATGAAAGAAGAAATGTATTAGCCAAAGGGCTAAATGAAATTCAGGGATTGAGCTGTTATGCGTCCGAAGGAACTTTTTATGCCTTTGTAAATATAAAAGACACAAGAATGACCTCTGAAGAACTATCTATGTATCTCTTAGAAGAATGTAAGGTAGTGACTGTTCCCGGTACTGCCTTCGGCGAACAGGGAGAAGGTTATATTCGCCTTTCTTTTGCTACCTCCTTGGAGGATATTAAAGAAGGAGTAAGGAGAATAAAGAAGGGAATAGAAAAAATAAATTAGTATATAGTATTTAGTATATAGTGAAGAAAAAGGTGTAAGATAGCGTGGAGCGTATTATTCTAACTCCTGACTTCTGGCTCCTGAATTCTATTATTCCCTTTACTATATACTAAACACTAACGACTAATTAAGATGGAGGAAAATATGAAAGAAAATATTTTGGTAATCAACCCCGGCTCAACTTCTACTAAAATTGCCTTGTTTGATTATAAAGGAAAAGAGATTTTTAATGAGACCATCTCTCATATCATAGAAGAACTTTCTCAATTTAAATCTCTATTGGAACAGGGACCAATCAGA
>Ga0315533_1002807_pt1 | contig 11818 bp, 8 predicted proteins | sample SalMarSW160130MG_FD_203081 | JGI IMG/M metagenome (GOLD analysis project Ga0315533, IMG submission 203081) | Salt marsh sediment microbial communities from the Plum Island Ecosystem LTER, Massachusetts, United States - Salt Marsh Sediment SW1601-30 ...
ATTAATAATCTTCTCAGTTAATTCTTTATGTTTAAAATCATGATAATCTGCGTTCATCTGCGTCCAAAAAAAATTCCTATACTGTTAAATTATATGTAGTCAATTAGACTATGTCAACACTTTATCCCGCCATACGGTCCAATCAAAATTTTCCAATTGAGATACTCCATATCCCCATTTGAAATAGAGAAGTTTAACGTGCTCTTTAAAAAATCTCCCTATGAACTTTTGTTCTATAATTGTAAAATCACTTTTCACCCATGGCTCAAAAAGATCATATCGTATAAGTAAATGTGTTACCCCCTTGTTCTTAAGATCTTGCAGAATATCTTCAGGGCCATTCGACCGTTTCAATACTTGATGAAGCATACTTCTATTACGATTAATATCAAATATATACTTTCTGTCACAGTAATAACCTCTATTGCCTATATAGATGAATAATATCTTGGCATTCAAAGGGAGGTTCTTATTAATGTATCTTATTGTCGGATATTCAAAACGGTATTTTTCTATGTACTCATCACGAGTCAAAGTGCCATCAAGATAATTAAAAGGATTAACATATTTATATTGACCAAACAAATATTCCGCGTTTAGCCAAAACGAAAAGAATAATACAAACATAATAACAGCCAGCCCAATCTTTCCTAACGATTGAGGCTGTATTTTTCTTACCCCTTCAACCACTTTTCTTACGCCAAAGATAGATAATATAACTAATGGGGGAATAACTGGAGAGATATACCGAATCCTCAGGCTGCTACTGAAAAAAGCAAAAGCGAAAAATAAGACCACAAAAGTTAGCATGATCTTTTTCTCGTTCCTGATAATTGAAGGATCTTTTCTTATTCTATAAAAGGAAAAAAATGGAAGGAAGAAAAGAAACGGATTCAGTTGTCCATCAAAATATTGCGGACTTCCGTCCTGCCCTTGAAAGAAAACTCTTAACGGCAAAAGCGCCATCTGCCACCAGGTCTCGTGATAAACCAAACTTCTATAGGTAAAAAGACCGACAGTTTTTCCATTGACAGCGTTTTGTGGATTGAACCAGTGATCGTAAAGAGGGAAGATAGGGTTGTTTGTCCAGCCATAATTTCTTATCATCCAGGGAGAAAAGAAGAGGAGGGCTACAAATAAAAAAAGGATACCATATCCAGCAGCCGTTAAAAAACGAGGTTTATTCCCTTGCATGTATCTTGAATAGAAAAAGGGAACAAAAATCGTTAAGAGGAAAAGTGTAATCAGGCCATTATATTTTGTGCCCACTGCCAGACCACAGAAAGAGGCAGATAGTATCAAAAACTTAAAGGAAAAACCATTTTCGATCCACTTAAGCAATAATAAAAGAGAGGCTGTGGAAAAGAATATTAGCCCCAAGTCAACATAAACATTAATAGAAAGCTTAACGATAATAGGGATAGAAAGGAAAAAGATTGTCCCAAGAAATGCATAAATGGCATTTATTCGCCTCTTTAAATAATTGAAGATGAGCCAGGCCGTGAGCAGGCCAAAAGCGAAATGGATAAATTTGGGAATTATGTCATTGCCAAAATAAAGAGGAATTAAATAGAGCAAATCTAAATTCATGGGATAGTATGAAAAGGGCATGAATGGGATTTCATACACACCACCATGCTTGAGGTAGAGTTTAGGGAGAGCCAAATGGTGAACAAGTGCATCCTTACTGACAGGCGGGACACAAGAGAGAATCACGATGGAAACAACCAAAACCGCTAAAACTCCAATCAGAAAGGCCTTAATATAGGATTTGTCGATTCTTTCAAACATGCTTAACCCTTTTAGTGCTGTAATTCTCGCTGATATTAAAACTATCTGTGGTCTTGCGAGAGCATGCTCTATCCCTACGGATTCTATTATCAAGCGCAAGGCGCGTCAAGGTTATATCGCGCCTCTGCATGCCCAAGTTTGATCCTCAGGGCATCGAAACAAAGTCAATTGCCTATTTGAGTCTTTTCTGCTGCTTTAAAGCAGCTCCAAGGTTACCCTGTGCGTCAGAAAAGTCAGGATTGATTCTCAGTGCCTCATAAAAGTGGCTAATAGCCTCCGTGAGTCTTCCCTGTCGCGCTAAAGCAACGCCCAGGTTATTGTGTGCATCCACATAATCGGGCTTAATTCGCAGCGCCTCGGAATAGTGCCGCAAAGCCTCTGTGAGTCTTCCCTGTCGCATAAGAATATTCCCTATGTTATATTGGGCTTCTGCATAATCGGGCTTAATTCGCAGCGCCTCGGAATAGTGCCGCAAAGCGTCTGTGAGTCTTCCCTGTCGCTCTAAAGTAATTCCCAATAAATTGTATGCCTTATAATTATTATCCGTCACATTGATGGCATGCTTAAAGAGTATAGTCGAGTTTTTCCAAAGGCCTACTTGTAACCATGTACATGACATTAGGGCTAAAAGCACAATCCCTGTCGTTATGGCAAGTACAATGTGTCGATTCTTCCATCCCCTTACAACGTCATAGAAACCCCAAGAAATTATAATGAACAGGCCGATGAGCGGAATATAGGTATATCGATCAGCCATGGCCTGACTTCCAACTTGAACCAGTCCAATTACCGGAACAAGCATCCCAAGATACCACAGCCATCCGACTGCACAATAAGGAAACCTCCCTGCCCTGAATAACATAGCAGATAAGACTGTTATGTATGCCAGAAATAATCCTGCACCGACGACATACCACATTGGTATACTAGCTGGGTGTGGATAAAATACTGCTAAATTATGGGGCCACACCATTTTTCCAATGTAGTTTATGTAAGAAATAAGGGCATTAGCTATTCGGATCTTTAGTGGAAATATATCCAGGGTTCTCAAAGCTCCTGCTTTTTGCTGCGCAAGAAAGGTCAAAACACATGAAACTGCAGTAAGAGCAAAAAAGGGTATTTTCTCCCAAAGAACACGACCAGTTGATGATTTTATGATTCTCAAGTTGCCATCATTGCGCGATTGCCCAAATTGCAAACGATTGAGAGGCCAATAATCCACAAGAAGCAGGACAAACGGTAGAGTGACAAGCATTGGCTTGGCCATAAGCCCCATGGCGAAAAAAAGCAGTGCGAGAAGATATCTACTAAATCTCTGTCCCTGGGCATAATAGGCATAGGCCCACATGGTTAGTAGCCAAAAAAATGTGCCAAGGACATCCTTCCTTTCCGCTATCCACGCAACTGACTCCACATGAAGAGGGTGCAGGGCAAACAGTGCAGCAACAAAGGCACTTCGCCATAAGGCCCCAGTCATCAGCCTAAGAACCAAAAAAAGAAAAACCCCGTTTGCTGTATGCAACAATAGACTGGTCAAATGATGCATTCCCGGCCGGAGTCCGAATAACTGGCAATCCAGCATATGGGACATCCAGGTCAATGGATGCCAATTGGCTGCATGAAATGTTGTGAAGGCCCAAATGATTCCCTTTTTGTTAAGGCCTGACTGTACATGGGGATTTTCGGTGACATACTCATGGTCATCTAATTCAATAAAATCATGATGTTGAACCTGCCAGAAGACTGTAAAGGTTCCAACGATCAGTAATAGGCAGACCAAAAATTTCAATTCTTGATATTTCATATAGGTTGTTTTTCTATTGCCTTCACAGCCTCAGTCTATTCCTTTTTTTAGAATCAGTTTTAACACTGGGCCTCTTCCTCCATGTGAGGTGAAGAGGCTGACAAAAAACACAGGGACGAGTAAAAATAGCCCTATAAACAACTGAATAATAATATGAATGGATCTTCGATGGGTCAGGTTTCCCTTGAGCGCCTCGTAGAATTCATTTTTAGGCCAACCCATAGCATTCAAGGTGCTCTGAAGCAGTCCATATGGCCCCTGCTCAAAACAAAGTGTGCTCATTTTAATAATCCTGAGGTGGGTTTTTGTGATGAGATATTTGATTGATTTTTCATTGAAGTGATACTTATGCCAGGGAATATCTAAATGAAACCAGTATTGTTTAAACCTTCGAGCTTCCATGCTTGAAAAATTTGGAACTGCAACAATAATGGTTCCCCTTGGGGCGAGCAATGCATGTAATCGGCTCATAACCAACTGGGGATTATCCATATGTTCCAGTGCGTGCCATAAAAAAATAAGGTCAAAGGCCCCTTCTGGCAGATTCATCGCGCGTAAATCGCCTTGCATGTAGACTATCCGATCACTGTCAAGAAATCTTTGAGCGGGATAAGAAGGATGTTCAATGCCCCAACATCGACAGCCATACTCACGAAAGGATTGCAAAAGACGCCCTTCGGCACAGCCTACATCCAAAATTTTCGGTGTTTGAGTCGAATCTGGAATCAAGGACAGATAATGCTTTGCCCGCACACGCATTATGAGGTTTCTGAGTTTTTGAACACGCGGGTTGAATTTATTTACATCCCTTCCATAATAAGAATAAATATCATGGACACGGAGAGTTTTATCATTGGGGAAAGGGAACGTGCGGGTTAACTCACACGTTTTACATTGAACAAGGTAAAATTCTGAAAAAGCTGTTTTTGACGAAAATAAAACTTTCATCTTTGACCCATTACACAAAGGGCAGGGGCCAAAGTCCTTATCATTCATTTCTCTGCCCATTATTAGGAGTAAGTCTTTGGCCCTCAGGATTAAAAAGCGGGTCTTCTCGGAGTTTCAGTCGATGAAGCAGGCATTTTAATGTAGTTATTAGTACTCCAACTCCATATCTCGCAGCCTTTCGGAAACCGATTGAAGAGGCCTCAGTAAAATATCTGGTAGGACAGGATATCTCACCAATCCTGTAGCCAAAATAAATGATCTGAACCAGCATTTCATTATCAAAGACAAAATCGTCAGAATTATTACCCAAGGGTAAATTCTCAAGGACTTCTCTGGAAAATGCTCGATAACCCGTATGAAATTCCGATAATTTGCTTCCAACAATTATATTTTCAAAGGCAGTCAAGAATCGGTTAGCGATATATTTGTACATGGGCATTCCACCTTTAATTGCCTTACCGCCAATAATACGAGAACCCAAAACAACATCATAAACATCAAAGGCGATCATGCTGGCCATAGCTGTAATCAATTTAGGAGTATATTGATAGTCAGGGTGAACCATAACAACAATATCAGCATTCCGCCTTAACGCTTCTTGATAACAGGTCTTCTGATTACGCCCATATCCATAGTTCCGGTCATGTAAAATAGTTTTAATCCCCAATTTACTCCCCAGGGATACTGTTCTGTCAGCGCTTCCATCGTCTACGAGTAATGCCTCATCTACAATATCTAGAGGGATTTCTCTATATGTTTGTTCTAATGTCATTTCGGCATTATAGGCCGGAAGGACAACAATAATTCTTTTTCCATTTAACATAGGTCTGTTTATATGAAAGTGCCTAAAGTGAGCTAAAGTGCCTAAGGTGCCTAAATTTAAGTCATTTACTACTCAACCCCAACCATTTGATCACTCAACTGCTTTCATCCTTCGTTGTGGTCGAAAGGCTATGTATGTTCGTTAAAATTAACGTGTCTTTATCATCAAATTCTTATGAGCCTGCTTTAATAACGTTTGAATTTCTATATTTCTCTCTATTTTAGGAGCTGGTATTTTTTCAAGCGTTAAAATCGCCTTTTCATAATTCTCCATGCGAATATAGGTAACCGCAAGGTTTTTTCTTAATGGAATGGAGTCTGGAGCAATATATATACCTTTTTGTAAGGCAAAAACTGAATTCTCATAATCGCCTGCTGATCCATAGGCACCACCAAGATTGGCCCAGAATTGTGATTCGTGTGGGCTAAATATAACTGCCTTCTTAAAATTCTTTAGTGCCTCATCCTGTTTTTTTAATACAAAATAGGCCATTCCCATGTTATTGAACCATTGGCCGCGCTCACTATGGTATATATATAATCCTTTTGCTTTTTTAAGATATATCAGAGCATCATCCGATCTTTGAGTTTCAATTAAGAGAGCTGAGTAATTGATATAATTTTTCGCCTTATCCGGCGAATTTTTGATTGCTATCCGAAAATATTCTTCTGCTTCCCGATATTTTTTACTATCTAAAAGCCTTTCAGCCAATCCACCGGCATAAAGGTAATTATTAAAATTGCGCACCTCTTGATTAAAGAAGGTGCCTTCATCATGCCAGAGGTTTTTGTTTAGAAAGTAAGAATAAGTTCCAAAATAACAAATGGTGATGCAAAGTAATGAGGTTGTCAGCATCTTTCGCCGGACGATAGCTTTTTGAATAACCCAGGCTAAACCTACTGAAATAAAGACAAACGGAAAATAGAGCCAGCGCATTGCCACAAGAGAAATCGAGACTGTTGGAATGATGTTGAGTACAGGAAAAATAGTGACTAAGAATGAAAGTCCAGAAAATATGAGGAGTTTATCGTTTCTTCCAATCCACAAAGCTGTTCCTATTAATAGAAACAATACAATTGAAAGTATGGCATGCCAGTCAAAAAAGGTAGACGGATAGGATAAAACAAAACTATGAAGCTCGAAGGGAAAAAAGATCAGCTTAAAACTCAACAATATTAGATAAGGGGAAAAGTAGACCCTGGACCATAAGTGTCCCATGTCTAATGATGTAAGTAATGAACTGGTTACACCTTTTCTTGCTATGAAATAGAAGATCAATATCAACAAAAACGGAACATAGCTTGTTAACTCCTTTAAAACATCCCCTTTTTCTTTAGATAGAAATCTGTGGTATAGAAAAAAAATAGGCAGAACCATAACACCAAACTCCTTTGAAAAGAGTGCGCCAGTGAATGAAATGGCGGACAAAATCAAAGAAGTATAACTTCTCTGGCTTAATGCTTTGATATAAAAATAAAACGAGGAAAGAGCAAAAAGGGTCACTAATATATTGTTTCTGGAAAGGATAAAAGAGACAGACTCGGTATTGACAGGATGCAGAGCAAAAATCATTGTGGACCAAAATGCCGAATATCGATCATTTATGAGTAAAATAAGAATTTGAAATAGCAGAAGGCAACTCATATAATGAAAAATAAGGTTTGTGGTTCGAAACCCGGGTGCATTCATGCCCCAGAGCTTATAATCAATCCAGTACGATAGATTTATCAAGGGTCTGTAATAACCAGTATGGTAATCACCTATCTCTCTTCTATCGGTTATGCCATCTTCTTGACTAAGATAAGAGGTAATAGAGTGTGTTTCCTTTATGTATTGATTATTTTTTATTAAAGAATTATCGTCTAAGATAAACTCTCCTGAAAAAGTTGGCATATACACAAGTATAATAAGTAGCCCTACAATAAGATAGCACCAAAATGGCTGGCTTATAGTGATGGAGGAAATATGGAGATTTTTAATCTTGAACCAGAAACTCATCTAACTCCCTGTCGTAAAAATGTATTTGCTATTGTTACCATCTTCATAATTGTCATAGCAATTTATTCAAATACGCTTAATGCCTCCTGGCACTTTGATGATGCAATGAACATCCTTGACAATAAGCCGCTGCATCTAAAGGAACTTAACTGGCAGAATATCAAAAAGACATTCTTCGCCAGTTATGATAATGACGGGGAAATATACCGGCCCGTAGCATGTTTTAGCTTTGCTCTCAACTACTATTTTAGCAAAGATAATGTCTTTGGTTACCATTTTGTAAATCTATCTATTCACCTTTTGACCTCGATATTTTTATTTCTTTTTATTTATCACTCCCTAAACCTCCCTTTATTGAGAGCAAAATACGGGCCAAACTCTTACTTTATAGCCTTATTAGCCACAGTCCTTTGGGCAATAAATCCCATACAGAGCCAGTCCATCACATACATAGTTCAGCGTATGGCAAGTATGGCAGGAATGTTTTATATAATGTCAATGTATTTTTATTTAAAGGCAAGAATATGTAAGCTTAATTTATTAAAAGTAACCTTTTATTTTTTCTGTTTCATTGCCGGAATTCTGGCTTTTGGCTCAAAAGAGAATGCCGCCATGCTCCCAATCAGTATCTATCTTTTCGACCTTTTTCTAATCCAAGGGCTAACAAAGGAAAATATTAGAAAGAATTCTCTTGTCTTCCTTATTCTGATTCTCATCCCTGTGGTTCTGGCACTAATCCTCAAAGGCCCATCCATTTTCTCCACCAAACACCTGTTTTCAGGCTATGAACACAGAGCATTTACCCTGCTTGAGAGGCTTTTAACTGAACCCAGGATAATAATTTTCTATATTACCTTATTATTATATCCCATGCCAGATAGATTATGCATAACACATGATATACTTGTATCACATAGCCTTATTAACCCGCTTACAACAATAATAGCCATTTTCACTATTCTTATAATCCTTGGCTTAACTATAATGAAATCGAAGAAATGGCCTTTTATTTCATACTGCATTATCTTTTTTTTCATCAATCACCTTATTGAGTCTTCTATTTTTCCTCTGGAACTCATCTTTGAACACCGAAATTATATCCCTTCCATGTTATTCTTTGTCCCTATAGCCATCATACTCTTAAGGATGATAAAGCATTTCTCAAATAAAAGAAGTATGCAAATCATCACCCCCTTTTTTATTATATTTATTCTGGTAGGTCAGGGGCACAGCTCATTAATGCGTAACTTTATCTGGAAAACAGAAGAGACCTTATGGATGGACGCCATAGATAAGAACCCAAAGCTTCCAAGGCCCTACCACAATTTGGGAAGACATTATGGCAATATGGGCTACAGAGAAAAGGAAATTGCCTTGTACCAACAAGCACTTACATTAGAGAGAGGGGCTAACACCATAACTCACCATATGACTCATTATAATTTGGCTCTGGCGTACATGAAAATTAATCAACAAGAAAAGGCGGTAGAACATTTTAGAAAGGCAATTGAAATAGCCCCTGGATTTTATAATGCTTACAATAATCTGGGTGTCCTAATGATCAAACAAGGAAAATACGATGAGGCCTTTAATAATTTCATAAAAGCACTGAGCTACGACAATGACAATGCAAGGGCACATAATAATCTTAGTTCTGTTTTACTTAAGAAAGGGCGCCTTGAAGAAGCGCTTATTGAGTCAAAAAAGGCGCTTGCAGCAGAAAAGGATTTTCCACCAGCTTTCTACAATCTCGGTATCATTTATAAATACAAAAAAGAATTTTCAAAGGCCAAATATTATCTTGGATTGGCTCTTGAGAAAAATAGGAAAGACATCATGACCCGCTTTCATATGATCGAGACTCTTTTTTTGGCACAGGATGAAGAATCTTTGAATAAATTCCTGTCTGAAACACTACTCATAATACCACCTGAAAAACTGAGCGCACTCATCAGAGATATTGCAGCGGATAACATTCCAGATAATGAAACTCCCAATCTTCAAATTATTCTTCCTCTTTTAGGGAAAGCATACATGCAACGCTCATGTACGTTACGAAAATATGGGTACCAGTATCTGGAAAAAGGGAAGAAAAAATGAAGGGGGGTTTTAAGAAACTTATTTAATAAGTAATACTGCCACCTGGACCAGTTACTGTATAGGTAACATCACCACTGGTATGGTATGCCTCCATATGATAGGTGGTAATAGAACCGCGTTGACTACCGGCTGGGAGGAATCTTACCTTGTTAGAGGTATAGAGACCGTAGGGGCTTCCTGTGAGATCACCAATTAGGCTAGTATATTTTGACTTATTAACGAAGTAGGCTTCCTGTGCTGTACATGCATTTCTTAAGTCTGCGTTTGCCGAGGAATTGTATGATCTTGTCCTATATACACTGAACTGCGGGATAGCGATAGCTGCCAAAATACCAATGATCGCAATAACAATCATCAACTCAATCAGTGTAAAACCCCCCTTCATTCTCCACCCTATTCTATTTTTTGGCATTCTTAAAGGAGTATAAAAGAAAAAAAATGGCAGGCCTTATGATAAAAAGCCTGCCATTTTAGCAACATTTTAGTGCGTTACACTGCCTCCCGGACCCTTTACAGAATAGGTAATATCACCACTTGTATGGTATGCCTTCATAGTATAGCTAGTGATACCACCAGCACACGATAAAAATTTTACCTTATTAGACATATATAGTCCGTAGCTGGTTCCTATGAGTTTACTCGTAGTGCTAGTGTAGGTTGAGTTATCTACATAGTAGGCCTCCTGTGCTGTACATGCATTTCTTAAGTCTGCGTTTGCCGAGGAATTATATGCTCTTGTTCTGTATGCACTAAACTGAGGGATAGCGATAGCTGCCAGGATCCCGATAATCGCAATAACAATCATCAACTCAATAAGTGTAAAACCCTTTTCATTTTTATTAATTAATTTTGTTAACATTGTAACCTCCTATATTATATTTACTATGATCAAATACTACAAAGTATGTTAAGTTTATGGTCGAAAAATCACCTCCTTTTTTGGTTAGCATTATAGTTTTAATATATTAAACAGCAAATAACATGCCATAAAATAGGATATTATACCTTTATCATAAAATTTCTTTTATTTACGAATAGTTAGATACTTTCTTTTTTCCTCATTATTCCCATTTATCCTATTCATCAATGCCTATTTTTATTCGCCACTGACATTTTTTGTACTATATATGACAATTTTTGTTAAAACCTCCTATGAAATATTTAAGATAGTTTCACTTTGTGTCTCAGCCATTATGCCTTAAACCTATCACCTTTCCAAAATTAAGCGGGCTCATCAGATAAGGCTTGAAGGCCCAATTTATCCAATCTATATCTTAAAGATCGCATATTAATACCCAATAGCTTTGCTGCCCCTTGCTTTGAGCCATAGGTTATTTCCATGGCCTTGAGGATATAATCCCTCTCCATGTCAGCAATTACCCTATCGAGCTCAATTCCATCAGGGCCTATGTCAGTGCGGCGTCTATCTTCCTTTATTCCAACCTTTTTAAAATTAGAAAGTGTCAGGCTCTGAGGCAAAACAATATTGGAGGTCTCCAGAGCCACACTCCGCTCAATTATATTCTCTAACTCCCTTACATTACCTGGAAAAGAGTATTTACTCAGTATATCCATTGCATAGGTAGATAACTTGTTTATATCCTTATTTAATTCCCTGGAGTATTTCACCAAGAAGCAGTGAGCCAAAAGAGGCAAATCTCCCTGTCTTTCTCTTAAAGGCGGCATAGAGATCTCAATAACATTCACTCGAAAGAAAAGATCCTCCCTAAAACTTCCTGACATTACCTCTTTTTCAAGACTCTTATTTGTAGCTGATATAAATCTCACATCTACCGTTCTCTCCTGAGTTTCTCCAATCCTGGTAAAGGTCTTTTCTTGAATCACCCTTAGAAGCTTCACCTGAATAGCTGGAGTTAACTCACCTATCTCATCAAAAAATACCGTTCCCCCATCCGCTGCCTCAAAGAGACCAGCCTTATCTGTGCTTGCCCCGGTAAATGCTCCCTTCTTATACCCAAAAAGTTCACTTTCAATTAATGTCTCAGGAATACCCGCACAATTAATAACAACAAAGGGATTATCACTCCTTAGGCTCTGTTCATGTATAGCTCTCGCTACAAGCTCTTTGCCTGTACCGGATCCCCCAGAAATAAGTATGTTTGTCTTTGTAGCCGCAACCCGTCTGATCAGGTCATAAATCCTCTTCATTTGAGGGCTCTCACCGATTAAACAACCAAAATGGTACCATTTCTGTAAATGATCCTCATCCTCAACCCTTGAAACAGTCTTTTTATGAAGGGCATCTCGGACAATCTTTTTAAATTCATCAACCTCAAAGGGTTTTGGGATATAATCGTAAGCCCCATCCTTCATGGCCTCAACAGCTGTCTCTG
>Ga0315533_1002809_pt1 | contig 11817 bp, 15 predicted proteins | sample SalMarSW160130MG_FD_203081 | JGI IMG/M metagenome (GOLD analysis project Ga0315533, IMG submission 203081) | Salt marsh sediment microbial communities from the Plum Island Ecosystem LTER, Massachusetts, United States - Salt Marsh Sediment SW1601-30 ...
AACTTGGTTCCTTCTCTCAGGCTTACTCTAGCCTCCGTTGTGCTGTTCGTCCACAGCACGTGAGGCGAGTAGGCCAAAAATCCTAACCTACAACTGCACACGACGAAAAAACCATTAAATTTAAGTAAATGAAGGTTAATAAGAAAAATTAAATAATTAAACTTTATAATACAATTGGGTCCGATGATCTCAGTTTACTCCTGATTGCTGATCATCGACCCCATTTGCTTTTAAATAGAAGAATTGGCTGCCATGATTTTTCGAGAAAAAGATTATTGAATTTATTGCGTTGTTACATGACTAATGTTTTTTATTCGAAACAATTAAAGATCTATTACCTTTTACCTCAATATACCCTAGATGCCCATTGGTTGACCACTAGCCAAACTACAACTAGTAACTGGTGAGCCGCAGCGAGATCCTAGACAGCGATCTACTCCAAACCTTAGGTCAAACCATAACCCAAGAATGGGTCAACAGTTAAACATATACAATTAACTAAACATATAACTCTAGACTCATCCTAATGATGGCTTAATAATAGACGACAGATTATGTGTGATTCTCCAGAGAACGACCCAACAACCTAATAATAAATGCCAATGGATTAAAAATTTAGGCGGATACCCCTAATTTTCCATAAAAAATGTTTTTTGGATTAGCTGCTGATGCGTTTTATGAACGCCTTCACCAGCCTCACGGTGTTCTCGATGTCCTCGACGGTGGTGATGCCACATGGTCCGTGGATGTAGCGGCACGGGTTGGCGGCGGTTCCGCTGGGAATCCCCGCCTTGGTCAGGTGTATGCTGCCGGCGTCGGTTCCGCCGCTTGGTATCTTCTTGAACTGGTAGGGAATGTTCTCGGCTTCGCATGCCTCCATGATGCTGCCCAGCACCTTGGGGTGGGCGATGACGCTGCGGTCGGCGATGGTCACGACTGGCCCCTTCTTGAGGCCTGCGCTCTGCTTGTGAGGCGGCACCCCGGGCATGTCCATGGCGAAGGTGTTCTCGATGGCCAGCCCGTAGTCGGGGTCCACCTGCCAGGCGGCTGTCTTACTGCCCCTGAGCCCCACCTCCTCCTGCACCGTGCCGACGGCGACCACGTTGTAAGGGCTATCTTTTACCCACTTGAAGACCTCGGCCATGACGTAGCAGCCTACGCGGTCGTCGAAGGCCTTGCCCCAGATGTAGCCGTCGCCCAGGTCCTTGAACTCGACGTCGAAGACGCCCAGCATCCCGACGTATGCACCCTTGTTCTCGGCCTCCTCCCTTGTCATGGCGCCGATGTCCAGGAACAACTCGTCCATGGGTATGGCCTTCTTCCGCTCCTCGTCGCTGAGGACGTGGGGCGGCTTGGTTCCCAGCACCCCGTAGAGGTCTCCCTTCTTGCCCTTGAGGAGAACCCGCTGCCCAGGCAGGACGTTGTCCACGATGCCCCAGGTGTGGAACCTGAGGAAGCCCGTGTCCTCGATGTAGGTGACGAGGAACGCGACCTCGTCCATGTGGGCGGCAAGCATGATGACTGGGGCGCCCTCTTCTCCCCTGTGGTGGAAGAATATGTTTCCCAGCTTGTCGACGACGACCTCGTCGGCGTACTCCTCCAGCTCCTCGCGGAGTATCATGCGGGGCTCAGCCTCGGCGCCGGAGGGCCCGAAGCTGTTAGAGAGTCTTCTCAGTAGCTCCATGTTCATGGTTATCAACGTATTTTCTGCGTCTTCCCGATATATGGGTATGGCTCCTAGGCAAGGCTTTTACCATCCTCCAACCCTCAACCACTTATGTCAGGTGATATCGTCGACGAGGCCTTCGGCAGTCTCGGCTAGGAGACCGTGAGCTACGTGGCCACCTGCGACGGCGGCCAGCCCCGCGTCAGGTCTATGATGATGATCTACGTCGACGGCGTCTTCTACTACGCAGCGGGCACCAGCGACGCCAAGGCTGCTCAGCTCATAAGGAACCCGAAGACGTAGGTTTGCGTCTTGCTCGGCGAGGGGGACGACGGCGGCAGCCTCCGTATGACGGGGGAGATGGGGTTCGTGTACGACGAGGGCGTCCGCGCGAAGATCCATGGCTGCGTGGGCTTCATCCAGGGCTTCTGGGCGGAGCCCCAGAACCCGGGGTTCACTCTCCTCGAGTTCAAACCTAGGACGCTTCAGCTGATGCGGCCTGGCACCACCGAGATACTGAGGGCCGACCTCTAGTCCCCTCTATTTTAGGTTAAACTCAATAACCTGATCCGGGGATATCTTTCATGCGTTGTCGGGCCTGGAGCGTGACCTCAAGGAGGTCAACGAGAAGCTTGAGCACATGATGCGTCGCCTCGACTACCTGGAGGCGGTGCTGACGGAGAGCAGGCAGTACCCAGAGCTGGCTCAGGTGATGGGGGACCTCCGGGTCGGGGCGGCGCTGTACAGCGAGCCGCTGAAGCTGATCCAGAGGCTGGTGAGCGTCCGTAGGCATCTGTCCCGGGACGAGGAGCACAGGGACGACGTGAGCCGGGTGATCCTCAACGTGCTGGCGTTGAAGGGGCCGCAGAACATCAGCGCTCTGACCAGGGAGGTGCAGCGGGAGCGTGGCACGGGGAGCCGGGTGACGGTGCGTAAAAAGGTGCTGGAGCTCGTCGAGGAGGGCATCGTGGAGAAGGCCGAGGGCCACAGCTACCGGCTCAAAGAGTAAATTTCTGTGTGTCACTGCAGTATATCGTTCACATAGCTCAGGTATTACTCTTACCGAATACAAAACCTCTATAAGTGTTCGTTTTAATTATCATTTCAGGTATGAAAGATGCCTTTTGTTAGAAGATACAAGGACATGAACACAGACCTTGACGCTCTATACAAGGACATCGTAAAGGAGCTTCAGAACGAGAAAGAACTCAACGTCGCCAAGGAGCTTAAAGGAGACGTAAACGGGGTTCCCTTCATGAGTGTAACCGCGAACCGTTCCTCGATACCCAAGATGGTTACAGGCACCCTGAGGGAGGTCACGGTGACCATCACTGGGGAGAAAAACGACTACCTCATCGAGATGCACACGGGTGAGTGGTTCAGCAACCTCGCCATGCCTTACCTGGGAGCCTCAATCCTAGTTGGGCCCCTCGCAGGGTTGGCTGTAGCAGGTACGGCGGGACTCATGGCTGCCCAGTATGGAAGGAAGCTTAAGGCTAAGATCAAGGATCTCGTCAAGAAGCACAGCAAGGAAAAGTATAGCGACGAGAAGGTAGAGACCTTCATAGGGTGAGAATGGATGCCGTTCATACGAAGGTATAAGGACCTCGGTACCAACCTTGATGGTCTCTACGAAGACATAAAGAAGGAGCTGCAGCAGGACAAAGACCTCACCATCGCAGTGGAGAACAACGGAGTCATCAACAACGTTCCATTCAAGTCCATCACGGCTGCGCGTGCAACCGTACCTAGAGCCATCACTGGAACACTCCGAGAAGTAACAATCACGATCGCCGGCGTACCAGACGACTGGCTGCTTGAGCTCCACACCGGAGCATGGTTTGGAAACATGCTACTACCTGGAACCGGGGGCTTCTTGATTGCAGGTCCCTTCGGCGCCGCAGCGGGCGCAGGGGCCTCGGCTGTGTTAGCAGCAGACTATGGTAGGAAGCTGAAGAACAAGATCAAGGGCATGGTCAAGAAACACAGCGGAAAGACCTATGCGGAAAGTAAAATAGAGACCTTCATCTCATAAAACTTGGAGGAGTTAAAAATGCCTCAGAAGATAAAACAAGAGTTGGATGAATGGGAAGAGAAGACCAAGAACGTCATCAAGAAAGTCAAAAAGGTGCCCAAGAAGGTGTCAAAAGAGGTTCGAGACGAGGCGAAGAGCCTCGCCAAAGCCGGGAAGAACCTCGTCAAGAAGATCGATAAGCGAATGGTTCAGGTGGAAGACAAGTCCAAGGAGACATTGAAGCAGCTCAGGGAGAGAACCAAGAAAGCCTACCAAGCCATGCGTAAAGGCTGGCAAGAAGCGACAGAGGAAGACCTCATAGAACCAATGGAATAACAACCAACCTTTTTTATTAATCGAATGCTCAACCAATCTTCAATTTGATTCGCTGTAAATCATATCCTCTGAAGTGATGTCCCGTCATGAGACAACAATTATCAACGGATAATACCTGATCATTTAGTGATTAATCATGGCAGGCATTCTCCTCAGGAGATCCAGGAAGTCGGGGCTGCCCCCCGGAACCCCCGTCTACGTCGGGGAAGAGGAGCCCCTCCCCGCACACATAACCGTAATCTCCTACGACGAGGCAAGCTACGATGAGAGAACCGTAGAGGAGCCCTCCGAGATAATCGACGACCTCCGCAGCCCAGACACCACGTGGGTAAACGTCGACGGCCTCAAGACACTGGACATCGTCGAGATAGGCACACACATGGGGTTCCACCCCCTCATACAGGAGGACATCGTCAACACACTGCAACGCCCCAAGCTCGACGAGTACGACGACCACGTCTTCTTCGTCCTCAAGATGATCACCTACAACCAGGAGACCGAGCAGGTCGAGATAGAGCAGATCAGCCTAATCCTCGGCGACCACTACATAGTGTCCTTCCAGGAGGCGCCCGGCGACTGCTTCAACGCCGTGAGGCAGAGGATCAGGGACAACAAGGGAATCGTCAGGAAGATGGGGGCCGACTACCTCGCCTACACCCTCATAGACATGGTGGTGGACGGCTACTTCACCGTGCTGGAGAAGATCGGCGACCGCGTCGAGGAGATCGAGGACGAGCTGGTCGTAGACCCCCGCATCGAGACCCTCCACGACATCTACGGCATGAAGCGCAAGATGATAGCCGTCCGCAAGAGCGTCTGGCCCCTCCGCGAGGTCATCAGCCGCCTGGACAAGCTGGGCAGCAGACAGTTCCGGGAAAACACAAGGCCCTACATCCGCGACGTCTACGACCACACCATACAGGTGATAGACGCCATCGAGACCTACCGCGACCTCCTCAGCGGCATGCTGGACATCTACCTCAGCAGCATCAGCAACAAGATGAACCAGATAATGCAGGTCCTCACCATCATAGGCACCATATTCATACCCCTCACCTTTCTCGCAGGCATCTACGGCATGAACTTCAGGTACATGCCCGAGCTGGAGTGGAGAAACGCCTACCCCGCCCTGTGGCTCGTTATGATCGCCGTAACATTGGTGATGATCCTCTTCTTCAAGAGAAGAAAATGGCTTTAAAACGCATGCAGAGATGGAGACGCTGAGCCCACAAGTAGATCGAGAATCAAGGCGATGGATCGATCACGCACGCGTGCTCTGCTTCTTCTGCTTCCTGATCTCGTCTTCTATCCGCTTGTAGAGCCGCTCCTCGAACTTTATCGCTGTCAGGTAGCTTCCCACTGCCGCCACGGTGCCGACGACGACCGCTGGCGCTGCAATTGCGCTGGCGACCACGAACCCCGTCGCCCCCGAGATGGCCAGGTTCTTGCCCCAAGCCCCGACGATGAGCACCACGGCGAAGTTGTCCGGATCCCCGGCGATGATGAACTCTATGTCCCTGACCACGCCTATAACGATCTAGGTGACGCCGATCTTCTCAGCCCTCATGTGGTACACGTGCTCGGTCTGGGCCTCGCTTGTGAGCCTGAAGTCGTCCTCGAGGCACCTTCTCTTTATCTTCCTGTAAATGGTCTCAAGGTTTACGGCTTTCTTCTTGAATAACTGTGTCTTTGTCAACTTTTTTCACCATTTAAAATCTGTCCGTCGACGGTGGCTCCTGTCGAATCATTCTTGGGGCCAGCGTCTACCTTATTCTTATTCGTCCTCCTCTTCAGCAACGTGGCTCCTACGCTGGAGATCACCACGGAGACTATGATCACTATCATTATGAGCTCCGGGAACATGGAGGAGTAGGCGATGCCCGACGAAGCCACAAGCTGAGCCATGATGGCCGCCGCCAGTCCTCGGGGCATCATCGATGTCAGGACGTTGCTGTACTCGCCTAGCTCCGGGTCCCTGAACGTGGTGAACGCGACGCCTATGTACCTGCCCACCAGCAGCAGCAGAGACAGGGCGACGCTGTAGAGGACAGTCATCCTGTTCTCGATGAACAGTATGAGGCCCAAGTAGACGAAGAAGTATGTGCGTATGAAGAAGCTCATCTGGCTCATGAACTTCCTCATTATGCCGCCGATCTCAACGATGCCTTCCATCCTGAAGATACCACCGATCTCGGCCCCGTTCCCCAGCACGAGCCCGAATATGAGGGCGAAGATGGCTCCGTTGCCTCCCACCACCTCCGTCAAGCCGTAGAAGAACAGAGTCACCGATAGCGTCAGAATGTCGTCGTAGGTCTGGTCCCTGATGACGCTCAGCAGTTTGAGCCACACCAATCCGCAGATGAGACCGAAGACGATGCCTATGCTGAAGGCGCTGGCGATGCTCTTAGCCACCTCGCTGAACACCATGGACCTGGCGCTAACGATGAGGTCGAGGAAGGTGATGCCTAGCACTATCACGATGGCGTCCGTGAACACCGACTCGAGGTTAAGAAGAGTGTTTATGCGCTCAGGGACATCCATCTTTCTTGTGAGAGAGAGCACGATGCTGCTGCTGGTACCCCCCACGATGGTGCCCAGGAGGAGTCCGTATAGCAGATCCCAGCCCAGCACCACGCTGGTGAACGCCACGGTTAACGCCATGCTTAGCAGCACGTTCACGACACCGAGCACCATGGCCTTGGGGCTCTCCTCGAGCACCTTGTAGAGGTTCAGGTTCATGCCCCCGTCGAACAATATTATGAGCAGCGCCAAACTGCTGAATATGGGCGCTATACTTGTGAAACCTGTTGAATCTATGAGGTGCAGAGCCGGGCCGAGGACTATGCCGAATAAGATCAGTAGAAGGTTGTCCGGGATACCCTTCCGGTTGAACAGAAAATTACCTATGTATCCTAAACAGATGATGACGCCTGTTAAAATAAAGATGATGTAGGGCAGAGTGGTCGCCTCAGTCCTAGTTATTCCAACAGATCTCTGTCTGGCTCGTCAGCCAGCTCGGACCAGTCGTCGTTTAGCTTCTTGAGAAGCCTCTGCAGCTTTTCTTCAAGAACTTTTAAGGTCTTACTGGTCTTCTCCTCGGCCTTGTCGGCTGAGTCGTCGATCTTTTTAGCGAGCTTCTTGCCGTCCTGAGCCAGATCCTTGAACTCTCTCCTGAGGCCCTTCACCGCCTTCTTTGGTGTCTCTTTGGCCTTCTTGACTAACTTCTCGGCTCTCTCCTCGAGTTTCTCCAATTCTTTACTTGTATTCTCGGGCATTCTTCCACACCTCCTACGAAATGAATGTCTCGACTTTTTCCTCGGTATACTTCTTGCCGCTGTGCTCCTTCACGAGTTCCTTGATCCTGTTTTTGAGCTTGCGGCCATACGTGACGGCGAGCAGCGTCGTGGTTCCGGCGGCTGCGGCTGTGCCAACTGGGCCGGCTATGAGGAACCCACCCGCCCCGGGCAGAACCATGTTGCCAAACCAAGCCCCAGTGTGGAGCTCAAGCAACCAGTCATCCGGCTCACCAGCGACGGTTACGCTGACCTCCCTGAGGGTGCCGGTCAAGGCGCGTGGAAACGTGGCGCGTATCGCCGTCACGCTGCGGAAGTCCACATCGTTGATGACTCCGTTTGTCTCCTTAACTATCTCCAAGTCCTTCTCCTGCTGCAGCTCCCTGACTATGTCAGTGTACAGGTCGTCCAGGTCGGTGGAAAGGTCCTTGTATCTTCTAACGAATGGCATTTCTCTTCCAAGTAGCCCTAGCCACGGATTTTATTTAAACGGTCAGTCCACATCGTAACTAAATGTATCATGGACGCCGCCTTTGTGTCTACACGGCGTAAACCATATGAAGGTAACACACTGTGTTACAATGTAGATCAGTTTGACGAGCAGAGAACGCAGGAAGACAGCCACCAGGACCATCAGGCTCGACGAGGAGCAGGAGAAGGCGCTGATAAAGGAGGCCGAGCGCCGGGGTTTCAGCGTCAACGCCCTCATCGGGAACATCTTCAACAGGTACCTCGCCTCCGTACGGTTCCAGGACAGCGCCGGCATGGTGACCTTTTCCTCTGACACGTTCAACGAGTTCATCTCCAGGCTTGACAACGAGCAGATACAGGAGATAGGGGAAGCCTCCGGCCGGAGACACGTCAAGAGCAGCCTCATGCAGAGGGGCATGAGGGTGAACTACGAGAACGTCGTCTGGTACATCACCCAGATCCTGGGCGAGTACAACGGCTGGTTCCGATGCGACCGCAACACGGTGGAGGGCTTGGACAGCTTCCACCTGACCCACAAGATGGGCTACAAGTGGAGCGTCTTCCTGGAGAGCTACCTCTCCGTCTCGTTCGACGAAGCCGTCGGCGTCAAGCTCAACACCGTGGTGATGGTCAACGCGGTAAACCTAGAGGTAAGAAGATAACCAAAGTCAGGAATCATCAGTCAACACGAGACTTAAAAGATCAAGAGACACATGCCTCGACTAGGAGCCCATCCCATGACCCCAAAGCGTTTATTCCATGTAACGCTGCAAAAATATTGAAGTCATAATAAGCATGCATACATCTGGGGCGAAGATTTTATCCTCACTTTACTATATTTCCATATAACTAAGAAAATTCCCCGCCACAGAAATTTTTTTTCCGTAATACCAAGTAACATGGTACAAACCCCAAGAAAGGCCCCCGATCACGCCTAAAACGCTTATTCCACGTAACACGGATATTGAAGTTCTCTAAATAACTATGATTTGTTAAAATATAAATTCTCGTTTATATGCGGGGGTGAGCTTTGAACCCGTCCACATGTAGAGATATCTCTGATATGAACTATTTTTATCCTCAAAACCTACGCGCACTCACACACATCATATATCGCACATTCTTACACTTTTTCACGGTAAAAGTAGGATAAATCTAGGATATGTCTTACATCGCACATCATACGTAACATCTTTTTGAGGTGAAAACTGTGAACCTTACCTTAAATGTGTGTAACAAGTTCAGTAAAATCGCGCATTTGTCGTGTTGTAACGCGATTTACCGTACCGCGTTTTACTGGAAATCTCGCGCGCACGATTGCGCGCGCGCTGTGACACTGTTGAGCGGATGGACTCCTCAGGGCGCACACGGTGGCGCGCTCGGTGTAGAATCTGTTGCACTCGGTGGGGTAATTTTAATGACGTCATATGTTAGAAGATATGCCCATCCGATTCCAGTATACGCCGAGATCGTGGCGCGCCAGATCGATTGAGGTGAAGCTTTGTAATACCATACAGATTCATCAGTCTTGGGAAAAGGACCAATCCCAACAGGGCGCGCTTCGTCGGGATCGAAGAAATCTCGGTCCCATAGCGTCACGGTTACATTGTCCGAGAAATTGTATGTGTTGCCTAACTGTTTTGTCTGACCTGTGCTTAGACTAAACTTGATGTCTGATTCTGTTTTTCCATCGACTAATACAACCAGTTTACACTGATCTGTGCCCCTATTATCATCGGTGCGTCTGCAATAAAGAGTGTTTAACTTTAATTGATGTGACAATTTATTTCCTCTTTTTTCTTCAAATAATTGTTAATTGAAATCATTTAAGAATATTGAAGCGTGCGATAATATTAACCTGAGCGGGGTAGGCGCCATACACAATTTTCTATTTTGACATGAGGGATCCGATAAAAGGGATCTAATTGAATCATAACAGGTTTTAATTCACAATCAAATGAAATCTTATCTTTTTCACCTTGCTTCATGAAATGTAATGGAATAATATTCCAATCTGATTCGTCAGCAAATCTATACCCCAACTCTGTAAACAGCTCATAATCTCTATCCGCTGTTATTTGGACAGTAACTTCACATTTTCCTATTGCACTGATTTTTTCGTAATTTACCTTTTCTATAGATAACTCAATTTTTGTGTTATAATTTATCCATTGATCCATATACCCTCTAACATCCACCTCTGTATTCTCCTGAAGACAAGTAAAAAAATCGTTAATGGTTCTAAATTGAAATGGATATTTTTCATAAAACTTTGCTAATCCATCTATGAGAGCCGTTTCTCCGATTTTTTGCCTAAGTTGTTCCCACACTAATGCCCCGAAATTATACATTAAAGCTCTCGATTTATCTCCACCTAGTTTTGAAGCCATTGCTAGAGGTTCGGTTGCTTTATCTCCTTCCTTTTTTAAATAATCTATAAGGTAAGCTTCTCTCACTATTGCACCTTCATTTACTCCAATTATTTTCTCAATTGCCCATGCTGCGATGAAATTTGCTCCTCCTTCTCCAAACCATTCGCTTAACATACCACTTATACCTGAATAGAACAAGTTCCAATTGTGATATATTTCATGTGAATTTGTCGAAATAAAATTTAAGAAGGCTGATTGTTCGGAGAGATCATTACTGAAAAATTCTTCAGGATAAAAAATCGCATTTCCTTTATTTTCTCCTCCAGGTAGTCTGGATGGATTTTCTCCAACAGTAGCAAACTTATAGAAACGTGTTCCATTATCACCAAAGGTAGTAATATAAAGTTGTATTATCTCCAAGATTTGATCTATAGTTTTTTCATTTACAGATTGATGTGGATATAAATAAAACTCAATCCCGAAGCCATCTTTCTCTCGAGAGATTTTTTTATAATTTGAAACCGCGAACACGGGGATGTTTTCTGTTTCAGATCTATAATGTTCCACGAGATAATTGCCTTCATGGGTTTTTGATAATAGTAGTCCAGGTAAACAGGCACTTTGTTCTTTTGGGTATTTAATGGTAATGTCAAATGGTGCAGAAAATATTGCAGGGATTAACATGAAATATTGACCTGCATAAGGATCTACAGCATAGCTAACTTTTTGGTATATACAAAAAGACCACATGTATAGAGGTTTAGATTTCATTATTTCTTCTTTGGGCATATGAAGATTAATTTGTAATATCATTTCTTTTTCGGGGTTTATTGATTCATTTAGGTGTAAAACCACAAGTTTACTGTAAATCCCTTCAAGTCCTTCTCTTTGGATATAGGGCCCTTCGAACTCTTGTATTTCCCAATGAGATAATATTTTTTGTTTTGATTCTTTTAGAAATAATTCAACGGAATCAACAGTTAAATGCCCTTGAATGCCTCCTTCGATTTTCTTTACATCTTTACATCCTTTACACTTGAAAGTTATTTTTTGGTTAGATGTAAAAATATGGTTAGAAGCATCAATTACATAATTTATATCGTAGTGGACAATATCGAAAATGTAATCCTTTACATAGCTCCTCCTTAGAAATTCACCGATTTTCATTAAGTTAATTATAACGTTCACATATTTCTAACTTTTGCTCACTTGAGTGCGGGCTTATTTACATCGCGTTACATATTAATAAACAAGTAAATTTTCCTAACAATAAGCGATTATAGATAATTATATTTGATTAGTATCCGCTGGGAAAATTCACATTGCTTACAACATTAGGATATATTGAAGCGCTCGCACCATTCTAGTCGAAACAATGTTTTCGAGGTAGCACTTCACAATGCGCGCGGTAAATTTCACGGTTTTCACCTTGAAAAGATGTGAGATTGTAGGCTGTGTGAAGGTGTGATGTATGAAGTGTGAGAGAGGAAAACAAGAAAAGGCAAATCGACGCCCCATCCACCGAAAGAGGCCCCAGAAACACCCCTCCTCAATCCAAACATATACAAAAACGTCGTCCACCGAACACAAAAACAAACCCCAGAAAACGCTTATTCCCGGTTACAAGGAACAACCGTCTCCCCTGCATCACACTTCAGTCCGCAG
>Ga0315533_1002810_pt1 | contig 11817 bp, 8 predicted proteins | sample SalMarSW160130MG_FD_203081 | JGI IMG/M metagenome (GOLD analysis project Ga0315533, IMG submission 203081) | Salt marsh sediment microbial communities from the Plum Island Ecosystem LTER, Massachusetts, United States - Salt Marsh Sediment SW1601-30 ...
TGCTTTCTATCATTTTTTTAGATACGTAGATAAACATATCCCTTAACTCTTCTAGTTTTAGTTGAGAAATTTTCATAACATCACAATTTTTTAAATCCTATAGAATTAGCTGGATAATTGTAATATTGTGTGAGCTCATCATCTAATTTCATCAAAGTGATTGAAAATCCTGCCATCTCTTGGCATGTACAAAAACTCCCTATGACGGTATCATAAACCTTAATTTTCTTATTTTGAAGGATCTGAAAAACCCTTCTATTTACAATTAATAATTCCATCATAGTGGTAGACCCAAGATCATTGATCAAAAGGCAAACTTCATCATCTTGCTTGAATGGGAGATCAGCAATGATCGTTTCCATCATTTTGTCTACCAGAGGATTTGCAGCAATCATTTTTTCTCTTGATACTCCTGGTTCTCCATGGAGTCCCATACCTATTTCTATCTCATCGTCGGGAAGTTCAAATGTAGGTTCTCCAGTCTCAGGAATAGAACCAGCTGCTACTGAAACTCCCATAGAACGAGTATTATCGCGAGCTTTAGTGGTAACCCGGAAAACTTCTTCAAGATTATCTTTTTCTACCGATACTGCACCTGCGATCTTGATCACAAAAAGATCTCCGGCTATACCTCTTCGGTCTTTTATTTTATCTAACGGGGCTGAAGCTACGTCATCCCAAACACGTACAGTTTTTACATCTATACCGTTATCTTGTGCCATCTTTGCTGCAATATCAAAATTGAGATTATCGCCAGCGTAGTTTCCATAAAGATATAAAACACCTTTTCCCTTATTTAGTACCTTAGTGGTTTCAAATATCACATTTGGTGTAGGAGCTGCAAAAATATGTCCGCAAGCCGCACCATCAGCCATATTTTCTCCGATAAATCCGGGAAAAAGAGGTTCATGACCACTTCCTCCGCCAATTAAAAGACCTACCTTACCTTCCGATAATTGTGTCTTAACTAGAGCACAGATCCCTTCCAGCTTCTTTATTTTTCCATGAGAGGCTTTGACTAGTCCCTCAAGGAGTTCTGGTACAACATTTCTTGGATTATTAATTATTTTTTTAGCCTTTTTCATCGCTAAAGCATCTATTTTTTTCTCTTTAAATTAGCGAAAGTATATTTTTTAATTTATTTACTTTTAAATTTTAATGTTTGATATTATTAAAAAATTACTTTAGTAAAAAAAGGTTAAACTTTAGATTTAAATATTATAAAATTGATTTTTTTATATGAAAATTTTTGTAATTATTTTTGATACACTAAGAAAGGATCATACTGGTGAAACATATGGCAACAATTGGATAAAAACCCCTAATTTCGATGCCTTTGCTAAAGATTCCATTGTATTTGATAAAGCCTATCCTGAATCATTACCCACTATTCCTGTGCGTCGGGCTATTCATACAGGGATTCGCACCTTTCCTTTTAACCATAAAAAACCAAAACTTCGATCAGACGACTTTGTTGAAGCTCCTGGCTGGACGCCAATTCCACCTCATCAAACACAAATAGGAGAATATATGAAAAAAAATGCATACATAACTTTCTTTATTACCAGCACATATCATCAGTTTAAACCAAATATGAATTTTCACCTGGGCTTTGACGAGTGGCATTTGATACGAGGGCATGAATATGATAAATACAGGGCAAGAATGGCGGGAAAACGAAGAGAGAATAATCGATTTATTAGAAAGCATATTGTTGCTAAAACTGAAGAAAATAAAGAGGCTATATATTCCCACAAATTACTTTTAAAGAAGTATTTTGCGAATGTTCAAGAACGAAAAACGGAGGAGGATTATTTTCCTGCATTAACTTTTAAGAAAGCTTTAGAGTCTATTGAGAATCATAAGAAATTTAGTGACCTGTTTTTTATCATCGATGAATTTGATCCACATGAACCGTGGGACCCGCCCAAGAAATATTTAGATCTTTATATTGATAAAAATTATACCGGAAATAAAATCATTCAACCAATTTACGGAGAAAGCTTGAAATGTTTTTCCGAAGATGAATTAAAATGTATAAGAGCGTGCTATGCTGGAGAGGTTTCCTTATGTGACAATTGGTTTGGGTATTTTATTGATAACTTAAAAAAGATGGAATTATATGAAGATTCATTGATAATTCTTATCAGTGACCATGGACACAGCTTAGGAGAGCATGGTGCTATAGGTAAAATCCCAACATTTATGTACCCTGAACTGGTAGATATACCCTTTATAATTAAACCACCTGGCGGAATAAATGGTCCTAAGAAAATTAAAAGTTCTTATGTTTATGTTCATGATATACTGCCAACACTTTTCGGATTTATTGGAGAAGAAAAACTAAGTGCATTCGATGGAATGGATCTTTCAATATTTGTAGAAGGAGAAGATCGATTATTAGAAAAACGTGATTATATTACTTGTGGAATGAGTTATTGGACTTTATTTAAGGACGATCATTATGCCCTAATTACAGCCAACGATAAATCTTGGCAAAAATTATTTGACCTCTCAAAAGATCCGGAATGGAATGAAAACATTGCAGAAAATAATCCAGATATTTGCAATGAAGTATTTAAAAAGATTGAAAGAGATGCTAAAGGTGACCTACTTTTAGATTTTAAATCAACGCGTTTTGAAAACATTGAGGATTGGTATCATAATACCTATTTATTGTAGAAATATGCTTGACAATCTTAATAGATACAAATATCTCTTATTAAATACACGTAATTTTAAAATGTGAATATTATTTTAGAAAAAAAGTTATTATAGATTTTATTAACACTATTATAAATATTAAAAAAAAAAGATTTTTTTATGAAATAGCTTTTTCAATTTTATTTGTAATATTTTCCACTTTTTTAGTGTTTTCCTTTTTTAAGTCCCTTGCTAGAATAATTGGTATAATCGTAAAAAGTATTATTACTGCTGCGACTATAAAAATAATTGGTGTGGGAATAGTCCCGGGTACGCCATTAATGATAGTGGGTATTCCATATTCCGTAGCAAGCCAACCGCCAATAGCTGGACCTATAACCATAGGAATTGTTCCTTCAAAAAGATTACGATATCCACTAAACTGACCACGACTTTCTTCAGGATAGAGATCTTTAATCCAAGTTTTTGAAGCAACCATCCACGATGTCATAAATAATACCCACAATATTCCTGTAATCAACAATAGGAAAATGTCTTCAAAGAGCGCAAATAAAAATAGAAACAGACTGATAAGGAAAACAGACAGTAAACCCATTTTCTTTCTTCCAATTTTATCGGTAAGAATTCCAAGAGGATAAGCTGCAATTACAGAGACTAGCAATGCAATAAATATCAGAATTGAGGCAGTTATCATTGATAACTCAATATAATGTTGTAAATAAATTATTATGAAAGGAAAAAATACATTAAATCCAATACCCCAAACAGCAGCTGCAGTTAGAACTAAAAAAAAGTTTCTATATCCTTTTAAATTCTCTTTTCTAAAAGTCTTTTTAAGCTGAGTATAAACACTTATATTTAATGGTCTTAAATTTTTTGGTTCTTTCACTAGAAACGAACCAATTATTCCAAAAATACCAACAAGACCTCCAACTAAAAAGAATAAAATATAATAGCCAAACATTTCGATAATGAATCCGGATATGCCGTAGACTATTACAATTGAAATTAGTGTCATCATTTGAACAATACTTTGAGCTTTACCTCTGTTTTCCAAAGTTGTTATATCTGTAACGTAAGCATTAAACCCAGCATTATACGCCGTAGCTCCAAAAAAAGTCATTATTGAATCAAATAAAATAGCAATTATAACAGCTAAAATGACCGGCGTAAAAAGCCCTGCAAATGGAAAGATAGCAGTTGTAATAGTCCAAAAGATAAATCCAATCAAAAGGAAGGATTTTCTTTTTCCCCTCACATCACTTAACGTTCCCATAAATATAGTTGCCAGAGTTCCCACAGTTGTGGTTATTGCTACCATTAAGGCAATATATAAAGGAACAGGAGCTATCGCATTGTATAAAAAGACATTATAATACTGATTCTCAACAGCCCAAGCTAACTCCCCAGCCAAAGATATAAAAGATATATTTATGAAATCTACACGAGAAAGTCTTCTGCTCATTTTTAATCATCTTTTTTTGATTATATTTTTATACTTTTCTTTGCTTAATTTAAATTTATTCTAATTTATTATTACACTTTTTCATATATATATAAATTTTTTAAAATAATTAGAGAATGGAAAGATTCTTTTAGATCATGGTATTACAAATTATAAACTTTTCTAATACTGTATTTTTGTGGAATTAAATACTTTCTACGTTATTTAAATAATATGGTGCGGCATATATTTACTAAATTCCAAATTTATTAAAGATATGAATTGATAATAATTTTTGTTGATACAAATTTTAATATAATTCTAATATGGGGGTTTTAAGAATTAAACTTGAAATTGATTTACCTGAAAAAAAATTTAAAAATTTAAAAATAATTTTTGAGATGTTCAATCAAGACTTAACTGAATCGTTAGAAAAAATAGCGATAAATTTCATTAAAAGTTCTCTTAAAGAAATAAAATTTATGCTTTAGATTATTCAAATAATCTTTTTAAAAATTTGTATAGGAAAACTTGATAAATCATATCTTGAAAAGGGAAAAGAAAACATCTGGCTCCAAGTTTTCTATTATAATCATTATCTTTCAAATTAATTTCCGGGGTGTCTTTTGCCGAAAAATGAGAATTATGAATTAGTGCAAGAACTTTTCACTATACTCGGTATAAGGATTGAATCAGAATAAGAAGAAAAAAAAGAGGTTGAGGTAATAGAGATTAGGAATGGATGAGAAATAATGTTTTTTTGAAGATTTTTTATGTTATTTCTACTGTTTCTTTGCAATGTTCAAATTTCATTTCAATTTTAATAAGATCTAACCAGAAAGTATCTTCATAAACCATAATTTCTTTTAATTCTTTTATTAATTTTAAGATATTATTTAACTTTTTAATCACTTCATTCATTTTGTAATTTCCTCTATTTTTAAAAGGTGGTTCCTATCACAAATCAAGGGCTAAAAGAAGAAAGTCGATTTATATAAAGTAAATTTTTTTTATAGCACATCTAAGAGCTAAAAATTCCAATGTAGTAGGAGTCATAGTTTTTATTTCTCTAACTATTTAAATTATATTTCTTCCTTTAATTGCTTTTCAACATTTTTACAATAATCTTTAACTTCAGAAAGGGCAACCGAAACAATTGCATGCCCCCTATGTTTTCCTTCAAATAATTTAATTAATTTTTGATTATTTGGATCATTTGGATTAATAATCACATATTCTTTACAACGAAGAATACATGCTCGCACCCTAACGAATGACATATCAATCATTAACCTCCTTTTTTACAGCTAAATCCCTGTATTATTCTGAAAATGGTACAAATAAAAATACTTGATCCTAATTTAACCATTATTCCCTTGTATTTTTCATATTTCTTATCTGAAATAAATAATTTCTGATACGACATAACCCTATCCTTTCTCTGCGATATTGTTATTATATCTTAATTTTATTTTGAGATATAAAGGTTTATTCTAAAACATTTTTAAAATTATTGGTATTGTAAATTTTAATGGAGATTTTAATTAATTCATTAAAGGAAAATAAGAATCAAATTATTTCTATTAAATAATATATTAATTAAAAAAGCAATATTAATATCGTAAAAAAACTCCAGATGATCAGATCAGATAAGATTATTTTTATTCAAAAAAGAGAAATAAAATCAAATGAAAGAGAAAAATAGTGTAGAGCAATTAAAAAGAGAACTAGTTGAGGAAACAGAACACTATATTAAGGAAATGAGGAAAATTTGCCCTATATGTAGAATAAACATCCCCATTAACTCTCTCTTTTGTCCATATTGTGGAAATAAATTATAATTTTTAATTTTTTTATTAAATACTCTCTACACTATATTAAATGTCTTGATTTTGATAATTTAAGCATTAATTTTTTCTAAATCGAAAAGCCTTTATTTATATTAAATTTAAAGATTCTAATTTATTATTGCTTTATATTCAATAAATATGTTTTTAAAAAGAATCTTATGGGACACGAATACCAAAAAAAGAGAAAATTATAAATCTATTTTAATTATATATTGATAAAAAACGATGAGTGAAGAACAACTCCAATACTTGTTGACAAATTTAGTGGAGAATGTTGATGGACTCCTATCAACTGCATTAATAAGTACAGAGGGATTAATTGTCCAATCAATATTAGAAGAAGAGGTTTCAGAATTGAAGATTGCTGCAATGAGTGCAACCATTCTGTCTACATGCGAGCGTGTCCTTTTAGAATTAAGACAAGGAGAATTAGATATTTGTGTAATTCAAGGAAATGAAGGAAATTTCATAATTATGAGTGCTGGAGAATCACTTATTTTGGTAACTGTGCTCACAATGGATGCTAGAATGGATATATGTTTCATTGAAATGAGAAAAATTGCTAATCAAATTAAAAACCTTTCTTAAACCATTAGAGTAATTTGTTTAAAATAAAAGAAAAATTGTTCTACTCTAAAGATTAAAATAGATTTATTTCTTTTTTATAAAAATCAAAAATTTTTCACTCTATTGATTTTTTTATAATTTTTATTCTTTTATTTTTATTACTCATTAAAATCATGTGATTTATCTTGGCAAAAAGTACAACTAAAAAAGTTACTACTAAAAATGAAGAAACTGACGATATATTAGAAATTGAATTGGAAGATATAATAAACGAAGAGGAATTAAACGATGATGAAATTTTGGATGATGATGAAATTACTGAATTAGGTGATGATTTTGATGGAGACATTAAAAGTCTCCCTGGTGTTGGACCCGCCACTAGAAAAAAATTAATCGAAGGAGGATTTACATCTTTAAAATCAATAGCTTTTTGCTCTCCCCGATTAATTCAAGAAGAAAGTGGATTAGGAGAAAAAACAGTAATAAAATTAGTTAAAGCAGCGATGGAAATTTTACATATTGGATTTAAATCTGCTGATGCCATCTGGGAAAAAAGAAAAAATATTGTAAGAATCACTACAGGAAGTCAAGAGTTAGATAACGTATTAAACGGAGGTATAGAAACTGGTTCCTTAACTGAATTTTATGGTGAATATCGTACTGGCAAAACTCAACTTATGCATCAATTATGTGTCAATATTCAATTGCCCGAATCAAAAGGTGGTCTTAATGCAAAAGCATTATATATCGATACAGAAGGAACCTTTAGACCAGAAAGAATTATATCTATGGCAGAAGGATTAGATTTGGATCATAAAAAAGTATTGAAGAATATAGTTTATGCTCGTGCCTATAATTCCGACCATCAAATGATGCTTGCAAAAGATGCTTCTCGTTTAGCTGTTGAGGAAAATATCAAATTAATTATTGTAGATTCATTAATCGGGCATTTCCGGAGTGAATATATTGGAAGAGGGACTCTGGCGGACCGTCAACAAACATTAAATTCACATTTACATGACTTATTACGACTTGCTGAAATTCATGAATTGGCAGTATGCGTAACGAATCAAGTTCAATCAGACCCAGGCGTATTTTATGGTAATCCAACAAGAGCTACTGGTGGAAATATTGTAGCCCATGGCTCTACTATAAGAATCTATCTAAGAAAAGGTAAAGGAGATCAACGAGTTGCTAAAATTGTTGATGCACCCCATTTGCCGGAGGCTGAAGCAATATTCTTAATCACAGAAGAAGGTATCAAAGGTTTGTAAGACCTCTATCTTAATTATTTTTATCTTATAATTTAAGAATCATCTGGAGAATTAAATTTAACTTTTATATCATTTATTTGTCATCCTCAACTATTAACTGAAATAATTGTATTTATAATCCATATTCATGTTAAATTTTCTAAGAATTGATATAAAGTAATGTTAATTGAAATTCTAGCTCCTTTTTTATAAAAGAAGTTAAATTTTTTTGATGGAGAAAAAGTTAGAAAATGTTAAAATTATGTATATTTTTCATATTCTCTTGCTTTATTTTCATATTCTCTAACCTGCTTATCTATGCCACTTACCCCTAGCTTAAATATTGCTGAAGCTTTACGTGAAGCTTCAAGGTATTTTTCAAATGCTTCGATATATATTTTTGCTTTTACTGCCTTCTCTGCATCTTCGATTAACTTATTCATTTCACTCTCTAAATATTTTATATTTAATAATCTTGCCTTTTCTTTTAATTTTCCAAAATCTACATGAAGATTCCAAGTTTCTGCTAAAATAGATGCATTTTCATATAATTCTACTGCTTTTTTAAGATCATTTTCCTTTTTCAATTTATTTGCTTTTCTTTCCAAGTTTTTAATTTCCATTTTTGCAGACTTTTCATCAGAAACCTCCGGAGCTCCTTCTTCGGTTTTAATTGGGGCAGATACAATTGATGCACGCTGTGTCATACTAGTAAGTAATGCCTCTCTTGCGGCAGGATTCATATGTGACATTTCCTGTACTAATATTTTTCTTTCTTCAGATGATAATCCTTCTATTTTATTAACTCTTTGGCTAATTATATTCAATTCTTGTTGTGAAATTTCCATTGGTATGATTTTTTCTATTTTAATTGGGATAATTGCCTTGTTTTCTCTTAGTTCTTTTAATGCAACAAATAATTCCGCTGTTTCTTCACCTGTTTTATCAGTTGCTTCATTTAAAAGTGAAGCAATAAAGAAATATTTTCTCTCTTTTTTGGCTATTATATTTTGAGCGAGCTTCAATAACTTTTTTGATAACGAGGATTTAATTTCTTTGAGCTTTAAAGTATCTACATTAATTTCATGTGGTAATATTATTGAAGTATTAAATGCTTGATCTACTAAGTCATCAGATTCATGAAAGGGGCGTAAATCAGCTTTCCATTCTTGTAATATATGCCCAAATCTTCCTTCAAACATTTTAATAAATCTCGTTATATTTCTTCTTAAGATTAAAGAACCTTTTATCCCTAATACTAATGCAACTCTGATATATTCTCCATCACCTAACAATAACATTTTATCTCCATAAGTGATTTCATTCAAACTTTGCTGGTATTTGATTTCTTTTCCAAATGATTGAACTGCTGTTAAGAACCCTCCAATTAAATCAGGATCAATTTTCTCAGCTCCATATGATCTAAAGAAAATGCAAGTTCCTGCTGCTTTATTAAGGACTAATAGATGTTCTAGATTAATTGCATCATCAAATGCAGTTGCAACTTCCATAATTGCTTCTCGTTTTCTTCGCTTCCTGGGAACTATTATTCCTTTATATGAAATCGCTCCTACAGCGACTATCGAAGCAAGTATCAAAATCATTAAAACGATTTCTATTGGAATGACCGCTGGTGGATTAACTATGATTGATGCAAAATCAATGGATTTCTCATTTGTATTATATGAAGTTTGAATAATAAATTTTAATGTAACATTTTGAGCGTCTGATGGTACTGTAATAGTAAATTCCACGATTCCAAGAAAATTAGTAGAATTTTGGCTTCCAGCTTGTTCTATTCCATCGATAATAGGAATACATATTACAGTAGCACCAGAAAATAATTGCCATACTGAATTTTCATCCAAATATTGTATTTTTGCTTTGATTTTAAAAGGTTCTCCAGCCGTAACAGCATTTGGAGGATCAATTAATGTTGCATTGACATCATATTTGCTTAAAATAATAGAAAATTGTATAGATTTCTCAACCGTATAATATGTCGTTAAAATAGTAAATCTAAATGTCAAATTTTGAATACCAACTTGTGCTGTAATAGTAAATTCTACAAAACCTTGTAAATTTGTGGTGTTTTGAATTTGAGGTTGCCCTATACCATTAAAAATGGGTACATTATAAACATTTACGTTGGGTAAATAATACCAAATAGTTCCACCTGGTGTGTATTCAATTTTTATTCTTACCATATAAGTACCAACTGCAGATATAATATTTGAGGGGTCAATTAATGTTGCATTTATATCATATTTACTTCCTATTATTATTGTTATCACTAAGGTTGAATTTTCGTAATTAATTCGTGAAACGTGAATTGTTAGATTATATTCACCTAATGCTAACCATGATATATCTAGAGATCCCTTATGCGTATTTGTATTCCGATCGTAGAATAGTGAATGAGAAATTGTTCCATATTCAATTCCTTTTTCATATATGATAAAATAAATAGCATCATCTGTAGGATCTCCCAATAAATCCTCAATTAATATTCCACCATTTTCTGAATCGGTAAAATTAAATTCAATAGTAATATCACTTTCAATAAAAGTTGTATAATCCCCATCCGATGGAATTATTGGACCACCAGGGTTTGCAACCTCTAATAACCCAATGGCTGAGTAATTACCTCTAATATAAAAATTAATGGTTGCCAAACCAAAATTATAGTTTGGAAATTTGGAAATATTTAATATCATTGAATAACTTCCCGAATTTAATCCGATTATACTAACATTCAAACGATAATACCCAGAGCCTATTTCGATTAAAGTCCAATCATCACCCGTTCCACCTTGCCATTTTTGTGTTGGATTACTTCCGTTATACACAATTACATCTGATGTCTGAACGCCACTAATTGACTTATTATTACTTGTATCATTAAAATAGAAAATTATTGATTGATCAAATCCTTGCCAACGCACTAAAGTTGAATTGTAATCTCCTTCATTTATTATTATCTCAGTTTGAATCATATAAACCTGAACTGTTAAATTAAAAATTTGAGTCTCATTACCTATCGCTGTAATATTAAAAGTACATATATGGATTCCAACATCTACATTCGTCGTATTTAATTTAATGGTATAATTTCCATTCCCATCGTCAAAAAAGAACCAGCTAAAGCTAGAATCAATACTAACCACCTGAATGATTGCATTTTCAATAGGATTACCGTTAATATCTGTATAATTAATTTGAAAAGTAGCATTTGTACCTCGAATAACTGAATCAAAATCAGGAAATATTGTAATACTTGTATTAATTACTTTATGAAACCAGAAATCTCTTGTCTGGTTAGAAAAATACGATTTATTTGCATTAATAGTTATATTATTATATCCATAATCAAAATCAGAATCTGATACATCTATAGTAATATTATAATAACCCGATGTGCCATTATTATCTGTGGTCCATTGCCAACCCTTTCCATCAATATAATAAGAAATATTTGCCCCATCGATAGCTGAATTCTTATTTGAATCTTCAAAATAAATTGTAATATTGAATACTTGGTCTTCACGATAAGTAGTATTTTGATCCGGCTCGATTAAATATAAATTTGTTAAGCATATTACATTAAAGTTATAATCAAGCGTCTGATTTTCATAGTAAGTGTTATTTACAATAATTTCCACTGTCTTAGGTCCATAGGTAATAGGTCCAAAATCACCACAATCTACAGTTATATTGTAATAGCCTGCTGTACCATTATTATTTACTGTCCAACCCCAACCTTGTCCATCAATATTATATGATATATTCGCACCATCTATTCTTGTATTTGTATTTGTATCATTAAATTCTAATGTAATATTAAAAATTTCATTGGTATAGAAAGTTTGATCCTGAGAGGGCTCCATTAATTTCAAATTTGTTAAGCAAATCACATTAAAGTTATAATCAAGCGTCTGATTTTCATAGTAAGTGTTATTTACAATAATTTCCACTGTCTTAGGTCCATAGGTAATAGGTCCAAAATCACCACAATCTACAGTTATATTGTAATAGCCTG
>Ga0315533_1002813_pt1 | contig 11807 bp, 6 predicted proteins | sample SalMarSW160130MG_FD_203081 | JGI IMG/M metagenome (GOLD analysis project Ga0315533, IMG submission 203081) | Salt marsh sediment microbial communities from the Plum Island Ecosystem LTER, Massachusetts, United States - Salt Marsh Sediment SW1601-30 ...
CAGTGTTATTAGATTATCAGGTCATCAGAGAATCAGGTTGCTGGACACCTGGATATCAGAATATCAGGGATTAACCGTCGCCTCAGAGGCGACGGCTAAACACACAATACGCAATACGCGATAAGAATCAGAGCTGGCCGGTACGCTCTGTAGAAAAGCTCTTTTACAAGTTTATAGTGAGCTTGTCGAACCTGTTAATAATAGTAATGTCGTGATGAATTCAATCAGTCGCGAACGACTTCAACACAGCGCTTGCACAGGTCGGGATAGTCGCTGTCGGTTCCAACGCTGGGCCAATAGTTCCAGCAACGCTGACACTTATTGTAACTGCTTTTTTCTGCCACCACTGACGTCCGGCCAACAGCTTTTTGCAGCTTTACCTCGCTGACAATGCAAAGAGCCGCAAATTGTTCGAGCCCAAACTCCTCCACAAGCCCAGCCAATTCTTCATCAGCACAATAGATATTCACACACGCTTCTTGATTGCTGGCGATCTTTTTCTCTTTCCGAAGGACCTCTAAAACGCGCAGTACCTCGTCACGCAGCTCCATCAGTTTGTGCCATTTCTGCTCGGAGCTTTTGAAGTCAATTGAGTCATCGACTTTCGACATTTCAGCCCAATGTATACTTTCAGTCTCTTGCGACCTGAATTTCATCTCTCGCCAAGCTTCTTCCGCTGTGTGCACTAATATAGGTGCAAGCATTCTAATTAGGCAATCCAGTATCTTACACATCGCTGTCTGAGCGCTGCGTCGAGACAGACTGTCTGATGCGTCGCAGTAGAGCCTGTCTTTGAGCACGTCCATATAGATACTGCTCATCTGGACTGTGCAGAAGTTGTATATGAGCGAAAAGACTTTGTGAAAAACAAAAGTCTCGTAAGCCTCCGTTACGTCGATAATGAGCTTTTGCAATTGCTGCAACGCCCATTTATCAACCTCAAACATATCATTATAGGCTACGCTGTCAGCATTAGAGTCAAAGTCATAAGTGTTACCGAGCAAAAATCTGAGCGTATTTCTGATCTTCCGGTATGCGTCCTGCGTTCGTCCTATCAATTCGTCATTGCAGCGTATATCTTCCTGATAATTGACGCTGGCCACCCACAGACGAAGGATATCAGAGCCGTATTTTGCCACCTCATTCTGTGCGTTGACATAATTTCCCAGCGATTTTGACTGCTTCATTCCCTTTTCATCAACGGTAAAGCCGTGCGTCAAGACGCTCTTAAACGGCGCTTTACCTATTGCTCCTAAAGCCGGCAGAAGCGACAGTTGAAACCACCCGCGATGCTGATCCGAGCCTTCCAGGTATAAGTCCACCGGCACCGGCCAGCCGGCCTTTACAGCGGCACTGTGCCAGCTACAGCCGGACTCAAACCAGACATCAAAGATATTTTCTTCTTTCTTTAGGTCAACAAAGCTGAATCCATCCGGCAATTTAAAATTGTCACCCAGTATCTGACGCGGCGAATCCGTAAACCAGCTATCTGAGCCTTTCTCGGCGATATGCTTGGCTACCGCCAATACGGATTCTTTAGTCATCAACGTTTGCTCGGCTGAGTTGATAAAAGCCGGTATAGGAAGTCCCCAGCTCCGTTGCCTGCTGATGCACCAGTCCGGCCGCGACTCCAACATGCCAGCTATACGCTTTTGGCCCCACGCAGGGATCCATCTCACGTTATCGATACTTTCCAGTGCCAAGTCACGCAGACTCTTTCCAAGACCCGGCAGCTCTCTATCAACACTGATAAACCACTGTTCGGTTGCCCTGAATATAACTGGGCCTTTGCTTCGCCAACAATGAGGATAGCTATGCGTAATTTCACCTTCAGCAAAAAGAAAACCGTTATCGTCCAGATATTTGTTGATGACCTTATCTACCTCAAGGACATTCCTACCTCGCAGCCAATCCGGCACTGTATCATCATACCGTCCATCAGCCATTACCGGCGAATAAGTTTCTAAGTTGTACGTTTGGCCGGATACATAATCCTCAACGCCGTGTCCCGGTGCGGTATGGACAAGCCCTGTGCCGTCTTCGGTCGTGACATATTCGGCAAGAATGATCATATAAGCGTCTTTATTTGTGGGATTCTTCTGCACAAAAGGATGCTTGTAGCGCAGCTCTTCAAGCTCTTTGCCTTTGACTGCTTTTTCACCAATAATATATTGTCTTTCTTGTAAGTTGCCTGCTGCAAGTACCGCCTCAAGCCTGTCGGTTGCCAATATCGAGACGAATTTTTGTCCGTCCTTTTCGTAAATTAATGCCTTATAGTCTAAGTAGGGATGCACTGCTATCGCCAGATTAGCCGCCAATGTCCAGGGAGTGGTAGTCCAGATCATAAAGCAGACCTTTGCATTTTCGGCCTCGCTTTCTTTTACTAAACCAAGCTCGACCAATTTTCCGATGCTCTCTTTACCTACAGGAAAATTAACGAAAATGCTCGGCGACGAAACGTCTTTATATTCAAGCTCCGCCTCGGCCAGAGCGGTTTCGCAGCCAATCGACCAGTGAATCGGCTTTAACTGCTTATAGACCAGTCCCTTGTCTACCAGCTCGGCGAATACTTCCAGGATACCAGCCTCGTACTGAGGCTTAAACGTCAGATATGGATTCTCAAAATCGCCGAATATCCCCAATTCCTGGAACTGTTTGCTTTGTACCTTGACGTATTTACTGGCGTATTTCATACAATTTTTACGGATGTCGAGCTTGCTCATCTGTCGAATATTTTCGCCGAGCTGTTCCATAACTTTTGATTCGATAGGAAGGCCGTGACAGTCCCAGCCGGGTATGTAAGGGGCGTTAAAACCTGTCATTGTTTTATACTTAACAACTAAGTCTTTAAGTACCTTGTTTATGACAGTGCCCATATGAATATCGCCGTTAGCATAGGGAGGCCCATCATGCAACGTATATGAAGGGGCACCTTGCCGGGCCTGTCTTATCTTGGCGTAGATGTCCATCTTCGACCATTCTTTGCGCATCTGCGGCTCACGCTGAGTGAGATTCGCCTTCATGGAAAAACTCGTCTTCGGCAGATTCAAAGTATCACGATAACCTTTTTCTTTTATGTCCGACATCTAATCAGTCCTCAAATATATTCCCAAATTGAATCCTGCATAATAAGCATTAAAATCATACCTGTCAATATCACCTCTCCATTCCAATCAGTAGTCCAAATAAAAAAAGCCTTCCAGAGTTAACTGCTCTGGAAGGCTTTAATCGCCTGCAAAATGCCTATCTCAGGGCAGCTTCAACCTCTGCTCTATAATTATGATAATCGTGTTGTTCATGATATTATTCATTGTATTCAAACCTGAACAAAATGGTTAAAATCCATTTTATACATAACAAATTATTCGACCAAAGTCAAGCCGAAGTTTAAAAAAATAACGCCCAAAGGCCGTCTCCCAAGCGCAGTCGATGGTAACGGATGGACACAGACTTTTTAACCACGGATTTCACTGATTAACACGGATTCATAATTTGGTTAGCCCTGCCATTTTATGGCAGGGTTTTTTCTATACCCTTGCGGCGGCGGTCAATTAAACCAATTAATCAATCACCAATAACCTTCTTTTTGGCGGAGTGCCGGTCCAAAAGGAAACAAAAACTCAAAATTACCAAGATTTGGCCACAAATTTTTCAGTGTTATTCTGAGCGCTAAGTGTCCGCCTTAGGTATTCAGGCTTTGAACTCATGCATCATATATCTATGAATTGAAGCGAATAGTCTTTTTGACTAATCAAAAAGACTATGTTCATTTTATAATAATCCCTATTGATATAAAACGGTGGGGTGGTTGTAACAACAGAGTTGACACTGCGAAGGAAGGATCACTTCGTAGCGCGAGTACACACGCTACCTGCTGTCCCCATTGTCATTCCCGCGAAAGCGGGAATCCAGTCAACATTTTCTGTGCACTCACCCCAGCCATTGATAGCTCCCTACGTGTGTGTCCCTAACTTCCATTAGAATAGTATGTCTCTCCCGATCCTTTCTACAAAATGGTCAAATGTGCCGTCTTTCACTCGATCCGTTCCGCTGATAGGGGGTCTGAAGACTATCCTGTCCTGTAGTTGCGGGGAAAAACAGCTTCCATACCGGTCCATCATTTCTTTCGATGTCGGATCATCTCGGAACAGAACCGGATCAAATACATAGATTCTATTCAGGTTGACATTCGGTCCCAAAGCCGTTTTAAGAAAATACTGCATGTAGATATCTATCCGTGGCAGACTATATCCAACAATAATGATATTCTTTGCTGTGCGAAGCCTCTGTAGTGCTGTTGCCCACATTTTCGTAATAGATTTGGCTGAAGACATCTTATTGATGATTGGGGGAAGGATAAAGGGGTTGTCTACAGGGTGAACCAGAGATAGAGGTTCATTTGTCTTTGTTCTTGGAAAATTGAGTGATCCGTGCAATTTCAAGATTTCGATACGAATAGGATTATCAACAGGACCTCTTTCCAATTTTGTGCCTGCTGTTATTCCTCCGAAGAGTCCCTCCCCCATATCATACTCTGCTTCCTTGACAACATATTGGAAGTCTCCTATAGGATCATAATGATACTTGATTTCGACACCTTGAACTTGAGTAACCAATGGCTGCCAGGAAGAAGATCCTAAAGAGATCCCAATAAGAAATCCAAATAGTGAGCGTTCTAATACAAGATCGTAATTAAGCGATATAATAGTCGGCAGTTGTTTATGATCTACGTACCAGCGAAAGAGGCTCCTCCAAAAACTATGGTATGGATAGAGATGCGATTCACCTTGTATACGATTCTCTCCATCATGTTTGATTCTGCACGCCAGTTCTATTGTTCGAGATATTGCTTTCGTAAAAGAAAATAGCCTGTTCTTATTCGCTTTCGAGCCTTGAATTTCATTGAAGCTCAGGATTGAGATGATGTCCTCCAGATTTCTATCATCAAACATAGCTCGTCCATGATAGGAATCCAGCTCATTCTTTACCTCAATCGCCTTTTGAAATGTATCTATATCATCTGTTGACATCGGTTCGCCATCCACTTGTTTACGTACAGCAAATTCCCACATCTTTTCCACAAATCCTGCCATTAAGGGGATACCTGCAGGGTGTGAAGCACCGGCACCCAAGATAATCACATTATCTGACATGAAACTATCCCTTCTTTTTCTTAAGTCGCTGCAATAGCTTCCTATTCGTAAAATTGAAAATAGGACAAGTGACCTACTAAATCCACGCCACACCGGATTATCAAAATACTAAGCCGCGAAAGCCCAACTGCCTCCATAGAAAACTCCCATATATCCCACTTCCAGTCTTAGCTTGCTCGCTCTTTAATGAGCAATTTATACTACTTCAGCGGGATTTTCAATTAAAAATACAATTTGAGATTGCCATTCACCATAGAATGGTTATTGGTAATGGATTAAATGGTTAAATTGGGGTGAAATATTTAGCCCCGCAATTTATTGCGGGGTTTTTTCTTCGAAAAATCAACCAAATGAACAGGTCTAAATGGTGAGTAGTCTATGGGGGACTGATTCTGAATTCTGATTGACAGCACAGCCCGCAGTAAATAAAGTGGAGCCAATGGCAAAAACACTCTATATAATTGACGGCCACGCACATATTTACGCAGCTTATTTTGCTCCGATGCGTCGAATATTGACAAGCCCAGCCGGCGAGCCGACCAAAGCTACCTATATCTTTACTACTGCAATTGCAGGCCTGATTCAGCGTAGAAAGCCGGATATGCTTGTTGTTGCGATGGATAGCATTACGCCGACTTTCAGAAACGAATTATACACGGAGTATAAAGCCAACCGTCCGCCGATGCCCCCTGAAATGCCGATTCAAATAAGGCGAATCGAGCAAATCCTCGAAGCGATGAACATCCCCATATTACGAGTGAACGGCTTCGAGGCAGACGACATAATCGGAACTTTAGCTAAGAAAGCCGCTGCCGATGGATATGATTGTTTTATCTGCTCAAGAGACAAGGACATTCTGCAATTGCTGACCCCTGCTTCCGCAGGGGCAGGCTGCATCAGCATCTTTGACATAAAGACTAATACCGCTATGGATGCCGCCAAAATGGTCGAGCAGATGGGTATCAGGCCTGAGCAATTTATTGATTGCCTCGCTCTGCAGGGCGACACATCAGATAATGTCCCCGGCATACCTGATGTCGGCCCAAAAACCGCCTTACACTGGATTCGGAGATACAAGTCAATTGAAAATCTTTTAAAACACATTGACGAAATAAAAAGCAGACGAGGCGATAATCTGCGAAAGTTCAAAGACAAACTTACTCTGGGCATAAAATTAGTCACTATTGACTGTAATGTCCCTCTGGAGATCGATTACAAAAATTTTGCGGTGAAGGAATTTAATAAAGAAAAATTGGCCGGTATTTTCACTGAGCTTGGTTTCAATCGCCTTCTTGCACAACTTGGCCTGACAGACAGTTCGTCGCCAGTGACTCGTGACTCGCCGCTCGTACGGGGCACGGGACACGGGGAACCCGCCTCTGCAAAGACGGTAAGTCACGATTACAAATTAATAGATACGCAGGAAATATTTAATGGATTTGTAACCGAGCTTAAAAAGCAAAAAATATTTGCACTCGACACCGAAACCACTGCGATTCAGCCGATGCGGGCTGAGCTTGTGGGTATAAATTTTTCATGGAAAGAGCGAACCGGATTTTATCTTCCGGTAAGGGCACCTATGGGCTCGAAACATCTTGACATAAAGGCGGTCCGCAATGAGCTGGCACCCATATTGGCGGATGAAGATATAAAGAAAGTCGGCCAGAACATCAAATATGATATGCTGGTACTGCAAAATTCCGGCATGCCGCTTAAAGGGATTTACTTTGATACTATGGTAGCTTCTTACTGTCTCGACCCCGGCCGCAACAATCATTCGCTGGACCAAATGGCGCTGGACTTTCTCAATTACGAGTGCATACCTATATCTGCTCTTATAGGAAAGGGCAAAAACCAGCTTACTTTTGATATGGTCGATACGACTGCTGCCTGTGAGTACGCCACTGAAGATGCTGACATAACGTGGCAGCTTTACATGAGTATAAAAAATCGACTCGAAGCGGAACCTTTGCTTAAAAAATTGTTTTTCGATGTAGAAATGCCTTTGGTCTCAGTCCTGGCTGCTATAGAGTATAACGGCGTTTCGCTCGATACGAAGCTTTTGAGAAAGATGTCCGGCGAGCTTAACGAAGCAATCAAGGAATTCTCCGACCAGATATATGAGCAGGCCGGCACGGTCTTTAACATTGATTCTCCAAAACAGCTCGCAGAGATAATTTTTGATAAACTCAATCTTAAGTCACTACGTGTTGGAAAAGCCGGTCGAAGCACAGATGCAGCGGTGCTGGAGCAATTAGCAGACCAGCATCCAATCGTCGAGCTGATTATTCAACACCGCATGTTAAGAAAATTACAAAGTACTTATGTCGGTAAGCTCGGCTTGTTAATCAATCCGAGGACCGGCAGGGTGCACGCTTCGTTCAATCAGACCGTCACCGCGACAGGGCGATTAAGCTCCAGCGACCCAAATCTGCAGAACATCCCGATTCGTACCGAGCTTGGCAGCAAGATTCGTTCTGCTTTTATCCCAGAAAATAAAGATGGCTGTATTTTAAGCCTGGATTATTCTCAAATCGAGCTTCGGTTGCTGGCGGATTTTTCAAAAGACAAGGCTCTAATGGCTGCTTTTGCAGCCGACCAGGACATTCACCGTTTTGTTGCTTCGCAGATTTTTAATGTACCACTCGACGAGGTGACAAGCGAGATGCGCTCTCGCTGCAAAGCGGTGAATTTTGGTATCATTTACGGCCAAGGTGCCTTTGGCCTGTCACGCTCTATAGGAATAAGTCAATCTGAAGCCAAGAAGTTTATAGAAGATTATTTTGCCCGGTATAAGTCGATTCGGAAATTTATGGACGATTGTATAGCGACAGCAAAACGCACCGGCTACGCCGAAACCATTCTGCACCGCCGACGGAAAATCCTGAATCTGGCCAGCAGAAACAGCAATAAACGCGCGCAGGCTGAACGCCTTGCAGTCAACACCGTTATTCAAGGCTCCGCTGCAGATCTAATCAAAATAGCGATGATAACTATTCAACAGAAAATCGAGAGGGAGAATTTGCCTGTGAAAATGCTGCTTCAAGTTCACGACGAATTGGTTTTTGAGCTTCCAGCCGCCGAGGCAGAAAAACATGCGAGTTGGATATGCAATGAGATGATAGAGGCCATCAAGCTCGATGTCCCGCTGAAAGTTGACATAAGCTACGGACCAACCTGGCTTAAATAATCATTCCGTAATAAAATTGCTGGGAATAGTTTGACAAAGTTTGTATAATCAATTCGGATTATTAATGTCGAAGACGTTCTTTTTGGGAGGAGAAAATAGAATGTGTAATTCAAGCAAGGCTCTTCCAATACTGTTGTTTGCATTATCTACCTATCTCTTTTTTGCATCACTGGCTCAGGCAAAATATGGCGGGGGCAGCGGGACGGCGGAAGACCCATACCTTATCGAAACGGCTGAACAAATGAACTTGATCGGAGCCAATCCTACTGACTGGGATAAATACTTTAAGCTGATCGAAGATATTGATTTAAGTGCCTTTAAGGAAGCAACCTTCAATATCATTGGCCAGTGGGTGGCATGGGGTTCACCTAATAATGAACCATTCGCAGGCGTTTTTGACGGCAACGGCAAGACAATCTCTAACTTTAGCTATACTTCTGCAAGTGGAGACGGCATCGGAATTTTTGCGCACGTTAGGGGCCGCATTCAAAACCTGGGATTAATCAATCCCAAAATCGTGGCCCAAGGTTTCAACACCGGCTCGCTGGCAGGTTACGTTGAAGAAGGAAGAATTACCAACTGTTATGTCAGAGATGCTGACATCTCAGGCGGCATTTATGTCGGCGGTCTGGTAGGAACAAGTGACGGTTTAATCTCCAGTTGCTCCACAAGCGGCCGTGTTTTCGGAGATGTATTCGTTGGCGGATTGACGGGATTGCTCGGCGATAGCTTAGTGACAAATTGCTATTCCACGGCTGCTGTTTCAGGCAACCAGAATGTTGGTGGTCTTGTAGGCATAACCGACAACGAGTTTAGTACAATCAGCGACAGCTATGCTATCGGAGCCGTCTCCGGGAACGTACATGTAGGCGGACTTGCAGGAATACTACAACAGGGAGCAGCCATGAAGTGCTACTCGGCGGGTAAAGTCTCAGGAATTCAACACGTCGGCGGATTCGTAGGATACTTGGGAATCCTGGCAACACTCTGGAATTGTTTCTGGGATATCGAGACAAGCGGCCAGCCGACCAGTGCCGATGGTATAGGTAAAACAACAACTGAGATGCAAACAATGAATACATTTAGTAATTCAGGCTGGGATTTCTACAATATTTGGACCATTTGCGAAGGAATGAATTATCCTGTTTTGCTGTGGCAGATTCCGGTCGGCGATTTTCGCTGTCCGGATGGTGTTGACATGATTGACTTTGTCTGGTTTGCACAGCAATGGAAACAGAACAATTGCGGCCCAGCCAATTATTTCTGCGATGGTATGGACATTAATCGGTCCGGCTCGGTCGACTTTTACGACCTCGCTCTCTTCGCCGACCATTGGCTGGAAGGCATTCCACAATAACTGTGTCTGAAAATCGAGCGCAATTCCAATTATGCCCACTATATGTTATTGACAGGTAGCGCGATAATCTGACCATCCTGCCTCTTTTTTGTTTTACCTTAATGATCAACCGCAACTAAAAATGCTTATACGTAAAGCGCGTACGCGTTTTTTTTGACAAGATGTCATTTGGCTTTGCCATTGTGAGAGAAAAGAGCCTTTAACCTTGAGCGGAATCGAAAGGGAGGCAATCCGTCTACGGTGGATAAATACGACCGCTTTCGCTGCCAGTACTTATTATAAATAATGCTGAAAAAATTATTTCAGCCAAGTAGTCTTTTCGACTAATCGAAAAGACTACTTGCTTTTTTTGAATGTATTATTTTTAGAATGGTGATGGAAGAACATCGGATACTTATGGTGAGCTTGCCCCTAAGGGGCTTGTCGAATCCAGACGAGCAGGGTGTGACTAATGGATTCGATAAAGGAAAAATGATGGGCCGTCCTGCTACGGCTTGGCCTTCGCAGAGACGAGTGCCCACCTTACTTTTTTTGTCATTCCCGCGCAGGCGGGAATCCAAATTCGTTTTAATTGAGCGACACTATCCTGTAAATAAACGTCTTGATTGGACCAAGCCACCCAAACAAGTAACCCAAACATGTAAATAGCGCCGCAAGAAAAACAACAATGGTTACGATAATCTTCAATATCTTCTTAACACTTCCGCTCTTTTTCTCCTCAATTTCCGTTTGCTTGTGAATATATGAATCATGTCCACTTTGTTGAAGCTTATCGACTCGCACTTTGTTGGCCGATATGTTCACTACATTTACATTACCCTTTTCTTTTTTGGTAGCAGTAACCTTTTGCTCTGTTTCTGCTGGATTTTCTTCTTTTTCAAGCTCGTCATACGCCATAGATGCTATGTGAAGTAGCTTGTCATGAAGTTCTGCTGCGCATTGCTTGACTCGCTTCGGATTGTAATCCTTCTCGTTCCAATACGGCAAGACACTCAAACGCCGGTAGTGCTTGTCAGTCTGTTTAGCGGCGTTCTGCAGGGCGTCATAAAGCCTGCTAAGGTTCTTGGACAACTCTGGCTTATAGTATTGCCAGTGGGTAATCAGATTGTCCATGTTCTTAACAATAGTTATGATCCTGTGTTGACAGGAATCTCTATTGTAGATATAGTAGTGCAAGACTTTCTCAGTCATTTCCTCCTTTACCCAATGATCCAGTTGGACGATGGTTCTGTATGATGCATTCACTACCCACGCCAGTTCTTTGTCTTCATACTCCCCGTAGTCCTTACAGGGAAGGTCGACCAACGCCTCCTCCGGGCAGAAGACCACCTCTTGGGCTTGCGGTTTCGCCGCCCATTGCTCAAGCCAGAGGCGGGCGTGGCAACGTGATCGGTCAGGACTCTCCACTGGAGTGTTATCAGGACCGAGAGTGTCATAGGACGAGCCCCCTAACGCGCTCTCAATCTGGTTCATCCACTGAACAGCTGTATCCACAAACTGTTCAAGTCTTGCTTTCTTGGCCGCATCCTGAGTGTCTTCTATTGCATCGAACAGACCGTATACGTTCTTGTACAGCCGAATCAGATGCACGAACAAGATACCCTTGGCCTCATCTCTCTCAGCTTCTTCGGCTTTCCTCGCGGCCTCCCATTTCTCCTGCACCTCTCTTGACGGCGGCTTGGCGTCCCTGAGATTGAGAGGGTGCACGGGGATGTGGATGCCACGCCGCGGATCGAGTTTGTTGTAGCGACTGACGTCGCGTCCCACCTCGCACAGAAACGCAAGTACCCTTTGGATCTCCGCCTCAGTCATGTGTCAAAGTGCCGAATCGCGGGGCTGAGAGTAGGCAACAAACCGTACCAGCGCCGCCACGCGCATAAAAAAGCCGGGGTTTAATGACGCTCGGTACTAGTGCAGCCAGCCTTGCGGTCAAGCCTTCCCCGCTCAAATAAGCTCGACAATAACGACTTATTATGTCTACCGATTCCATACTGCCAATTCTATGCGATTTCGGGCCAAGATGCAATGTTTAGCACTTTTTCCCTTACTTGGCAGGAATAAAACAGGGACGGTTAATGCATGCTTGGAATCATTCGAAGGAGAGACA
>Ga0315533_1002815_pt1 | contig 11805 bp, 10 predicted proteins | sample SalMarSW160130MG_FD_203081 | JGI IMG/M metagenome (GOLD analysis project Ga0315533, IMG submission 203081) | Salt marsh sediment microbial communities from the Plum Island Ecosystem LTER, Massachusetts, United States - Salt Marsh Sediment SW1601-30 ...
CTTTAAGATTCTTCTTTGGTCTTTTGGGTTTTATCTTCTTTAGGTTCTTGCTTTTCTTTTTTCTTCTCTTCGGAGGATTGTTCTTTCTTTTCTTCTGATTTTTTAATCTCTTTTTCGGGTTCTGATTTTAGCCCTTCACCTTTAGCTAAAGGTGAAGGGCTTACCTTTTCTTTGGTCTCTACTTTCTCTTTTTTCTTCTTTTTCTTTTTGTGGACCGGAATTTTTGCTCCTTCTAAAATCTTTTCTCGAACCAGCAGATTATAAACGCTATCTGATGGTTTAGCTCCTTTCGAGAGCCAATATTCAATCCTCTCTTTTTTCAAAACTTTTTTCTTTTTTAAAGGATTCCAAAATCCAACCTCTTCCACAAAACGACCGCCTTTCGGGGGTTTCCTTTTATCTGTGACCACAATTTTAAATAAAGGTTGATGTTTTTTACCTACTCGAAAAAAACGAATTTTTAACATACATTTTATTAAACTGTTAAAGCAAGGAAATTTGTTTTTAGGAGTACCGCAGGCAAAATTGCTTGGCTACCAGCCCTTTACTTTTAATGCCTCTTTTGCTGCTTTTTCTTCTGCTTCTTGTTTTGAAAACTCCTCGCCTTTCGCTACTAAATCTTTACCAAGAAAAACACCCACAATAAAGTGTTTGGCATGATCCGGTCCCCATTCTTTTAAAACATTATAAGTAGGAGTAATCCCTGCTCTTTCCTGGGCCTTTTCTTGAAAATGCGATTTAGCATCTTTAAAAAGACCATTTTTAATAATATAAGGTAATTCTTTGAGCAGATGCTTTTTAATAAAATCTTTACAAGAATTTAGTCCCTGGTCAAGATACAGGCTTCCAATAAAGGCCTCGAAAGCATCAGCTAAAATATATTGCCGCGCCTTACCTGTTTCTTGTAATTCTCCCTGAGAAAGCAAAATAAAATTATTAAAACTTAAATTTTGAGCAATTCTTGCCAATATTTTAGAATTTACTAATGCCGCTCGCCAACTGGTCAACACTCCTTCTGATTTTTCTGGGTAATTCAAAAACAGATACTCTGTAACTACATGTTCTAATACTGCATCTCCTAAAAATTCTAATCTTTCATTATGAGAAAGTTTAAAATCAGGATTTTCGTTTAAAAAAGAACGATGAACAAAGGCCTGAGTAAGCAGATCTTTATTTTTAAATTTTAAATTCAGCTTTTTCTCAAGCAAAGAAAGATTCTTCATTTTTCTAATTCAAGATCATATGATAAATTCCTTAGCGAATCAAGGTTCTGACGAGCATCAACGAGTCAGGTTCTTATTTCTTTGTAAACTGTTCCTAATACTCCGTTAATGAATTTTCCAGAACTTTCCCCTCCAAAAGTTTTAGCCAACTCAATTGCTTCATTCATAGCTACCTTGGGAGGAACTTCTTCTTTATCTGCATATAAAAGTTCGTATAACCCTAATCTCAAAATATTTCTATCAACAATAGTTATCTGGTCTATCGGCCATTCAGGAGCTGCTTTCTCAATAATTTTATCAAGACCAGAACGTTTGGAAACAATACCATTAATTAACTGCCAAATAAAAGTTTCATCCTCGAGCCCCGGCCCAAATTCTTTAATATTCTTTTTAACAATTCTTTCTAAACTCTCTGGTTTTTTCCCAAAAAAATCCCATTCATACAAACTCTGTAGAACTATGCTTCTTGAAAGGTGTCTTGATGCCATAACATTTACTTCTTGGATAATTCTTCCATGCTTAATGGTTTGCCTGATGGCTTAGCCCTTGTTTCTTCCCTACCCTTGGCTGCTATTTCTTTCTCTCTCCGTTTTTTTTCTTTCTTGGTTAATTTTTTCAAAACATCAATGACTTCTTCTTTTTTATAATATCCGCAGTTCCAGCAGACGGTATGAGGACGAACCTTTTTACCGCACTTTGGACAGATACCTAAAACAGGCTGCTCTAAATAAATATGCATCCTTCTATTATCTCTCCTTGATTTTGTTTTTCTCTGTTTTGGTACCGCCATACTTTGTTACAATATACATTGTTGCTTAAAAAAAATCAACCCTGCCAGAGATTTGTGGGCTTTATACTTTATTCTTGCTTTCAAATCTCTAACGGAGTAAAATGATTTAATCAATAGACCTAAGAAAATTCTATGAAGTTTACCCACCTCCATGCCCATAGCCATTATAGCCTACTTGACGGTTTACCTAAAATCGATGAACTTTTAGATTATACTAAAGAATTAGGAATGGACTCCTTAGCTTTAACCGACCACGGGGTTTTATATGGAGCAGTAGAGTTCTTTCAAAAAGCCAAGAAAAAAGGAATTAAGCCAATAATAGGGGTGGAAGCATATGTTGCTTTTGAGAAGATGACCCAGAAAAGACCAAATATAGATAATAAAAGATATCATTTGGTTCTGCTGGTAAAAAACGAAGAGGGCTATAAAAATTTAGTCAAACTTATAACTAAAGCCCATTTAGAGGGTTTTTATTATAAGCCGAGAATAGACGAAAAACTTTTGGCAAAACATTCTAAGGGTCTAATTGCTTTAACCGCTTGTTTGGCAGGAAAAATTCCTCGTTTAATTTTGGCGAAAAAATTTGAAGAAGCCGAAAATACGGCTCTAAAATACCAAAATATTTTTGGTAAAGATAACTTTTATTTAGAACTTCAACATCATCCTCATATAGCGAAGCAAAAAATTGTTAACAAAGCACTAATCTCTATCTCAAAAAAATACGGCATTCCTTTGGTAGCAACAAATGATGTTCACTATCTAAAGCCAGAAGATGCCGAAGCTCAGGATACTTTGATGTTAATTAACACTGGAGCTGACCCCAATGACCCAGAAAGGGTAACTATGAAAGCAGATGATTTTTCTCTAAAAACTCCAAAAGAAATGATAGAAGATTTCAAAGAAGTTCCTGAAGCTATTGAGAATACACAAAAAATTGCCAATGCCTGCGATTTTCAATTTGAACTGGGGAAAGTCAAGCTACCCTATTTTGAAGTGCCTAATGGAAAAACCCCGAATGAATACTTAGAAGAACTTTGCTGCCAGGGATTAAAAAATCGATACGGCTCAAATCCCAGCAAAGAGATTATAGACAGATTTAATTACGAGCTTTCGGTTGTTAAACAAACTGGCTTTGCTTCTTATTTTTTAATAGTTCAAGATTTTGTTAATTGGGCTAAAGAAAACAGAATTATTGTCGGTCCAGGTCGAGGATCAGTTGGAGGCTCTTTGGTAGCTTACTTATTAAACATTACAAACATCGACCCCTTAAAGCATAATCTCTTATTTCAGCGTTTTCTGAATCCCGAACGAATCTCAATGCCTGACATTGACCTCGATTTTACCGACCGAAGAAGAGATGAGGTTATAGATTACATCGCCCAAAAGTATGGACGGGATAAAGTGGCTCAAATTATTACTTTCGGAACAATGGCGGCCCGAGCAGTAATAAGAGATGTTGGCAGGGCTTCAAATTATACTTATAGTTACTGCGATAAAATCGCTAAAATGATCCCTTCTGGATTTAATTTAAATAGGGCTTTAAAAAACATTAAAGAGTTTAGGGATATTTATGAAACCGATGAACAGGCGAAAAAATTGATTGACTTAGCAAAAAAATTGGAAGGCGTAGCCCGCCACGCTTCAACTCACGCCTGCGGTATAGTAATATCTGAACAGCCCCTCTCAAACTTAATTCCCCTACAACATCCTACTCAAAATGATAAAAATATCATTACCCAATACGAGATGCATTCAATTGAAAACCTGGGACTTTTAAAAATAGACCTTTTGGGCCTAAAAAATTTAACTGTTATTGAAGACACTCTATCTAGAATTTATGTAGTTCGGGAAGGGAAAAAGGTTAACATTGAAAATATCCCTTTTGATGATAAAAGGGTTTATAAACTCTTACAAAGGGGCGATACCACCGGTGTATTCCAACTGGAATCATCGGGTTTCCAAAGATATTTAAAGCAACTAAAACCCACTGAATTTGAAGATATTGTGGCTATGGTTGCTCTTTATAGGCCGGGTCCAATACAGTTTATTCCAGATTACATTGACAGAAAACATAAAAGAAGAAAAATAGAATATTTACATCCAAAACTAAAACCAATATTAGAAAAAACCCAAGGGATTTGTATTTTCCAGGAACAGTTGATGCAAATTGCTCAGCAATTAGCCGGTTTTACTCTTTCAGAGGCAGATGTTTTAAGAAAAGCAGTTGGAAAAAAAATAAAGAGTCTACTTTTAGAGCAAAAAGATAAAATGATGCAGGGGATGTTAAAAAACGGAATAAATAAAGAAGTCGCTCAAAAAATCTGGGAGTGGGTTTTGCCATTCGCTAAGTATGGCTTTAACCGCGCTCATTCAACTGCCTACGCTATTATTGCCTATCAAACTGCCTATCTAAAAGTTCACTATCCAGTAGAATTTATGGCTGCTCTTCTAACTTCTGAGAGGGCCGATATTGAAAGAATTGCTGTTTTAATTGAAGAATGCAAAAAAATGGGAATTGAAGTTCTTCCTCCAAATATCAACGAGAGTTTAAAAAACTTCACCGTTGTTCTTTCCCCCACCCCAATTTTGTCAAAGGTCCTTGATGGCAAGGCGATCGGGACCATTTTTCCTCGAAAAATGACGGGAAGCAAAATAAGATTCGGACTCTTGGCTATAAAAAATGTCGGCCAGAATATCATTGATGTTATTATTGAAGAAAGAAAAAATAACGGTTCTTTTCAAAGCATTGGAGATTTCCTTCAGAGGGTTAACTCAAAAGACCTAAACAAAAAATCTCTGGAAAGCTTAATTAGGACTGGGGCTTTCGATGGCTTAGCAGAAAGAAATCAACTTTTAGACAACTTAGAAAGGCTGCTTGAATGGGCACGAGAAACTCAAAAAGCAAAAATGAATGGACAAAAAGGACTTTTTGATGATAATCCAAAATCTAACAAGAATGAAATCTCTCTCCTTCCTGCTCCTCCGGCTACAAATTTTGAAAAGTTAAATTGGGAAAAAGAACTTTTAGGTCTTTATGTAACCTCCCATCCTTTGGAGGAGTTCAAGGAAATTTTAGAAAAGAAAACTTTATCTCTAGTTAATATTAACAATGCTTTAATAAATAGTAGAATTAGAGTCGGCGGGATTATTTCTGGAATTAAAAAAATTATTACCAGAACTGGAAAACCAATGCTTTTTCTAAAATTAGACGACCTAACAGATAAGACCGAAGTTGTTGTCTTTCCTGGAATAATAGAAAAAAATCCTGCGGTTTTCCAAGAAAATAAAATTGTTCTTATTGCAGGAAGAGTTGATAATCGAGACGGAAGTCCAAAAATAATAGCCGAACAAGTTGAAGAACTTATAAACACTTCTTGATGATAAAAGGAGCTAAGCTCCTTAGGGTAACTTATCGAAAAATTAAAATGAAAAAAATTAATTAAATGAATTATGGTAAAAATTGAAACAATTCGTCATTCTTTAGCTCATATCTTGGCTTATGCGGTTCAGGAATTATATCCCGGAACTAAATTCGGCATTGGGCCGGCTATTGAAAACGGGTTCTACTACGATTTTGATTTGCCAAAGAGTCTAACCCTTAAGGATTTGCCAAGAATAGAGAAAAAAATGCGGGAAATCATTAAGAAAGATTTGCCTTTTAAAAAAGAAATTATTTCGAAAGAAAAAGCAAAAAAAATATTCCGAGACCAACCTTATAAGTTAGAATTAATAAAAGAAATTGAACGGGTCACACTCGTTAAAGTTTATCAGGTTGGAAATTTTATTGATTTATGTAAGGGACCTCATCTAAGGTCAACCCTTCAGTTACATTCAGGGCAAGCAAAAGAAGCAATTGATGCTTTCAAATTAACAAAAATTGCCGGTGCTTATTGGAAAGGTGATGAAAAACAGCCAATGCTCACTCGTATCTATGGAATAGCTTTTAAAACAAAAAAAGAATTGGCTCAATATCTTAAAATCCAAGAAGAAGCAGGAAAAAGAGACCATCGAAAATTAGGACAAAAATTAGAATTATTCAGCATCAACGAAGAAATTGGAGCAGGTCTTCCTCTGTGGCATCCAAGAGGAGCAATTTTACGAAAAATTATTGAAGATTATCTTTATAAAGAATTAATTTCTCAAGGCTATCAATGGATAGTCACTCCTCATATCGGCAAACTTTCTCTCTGGAAAACTTCAGGTCATTGGAACTTTTACAGAGAAAATATGTACTCCCCTATTAAAATTGATGAAGAAGAATACCTGTTAAAACCAATGAATTGTCCTTTCCATATTAAAATTTATCAATCAAAAATTAGAAGTTATAAGGACTTGCCTATAAAATTCGCAGAATTAGGAACTGTCTATAGATATGAAAAATCAGGAGTTTTACATGGATTAACCAGAGTTCGGGGTTTTACCCAAGACGATGCCCACATCTTCTGCACCCCAGACCAAATGACAAAAGAACTAACTTCTATTTTACAATATGGTTTAAATATTCTAAAAACTTTTGGTTTTAAAGATTACGAAATTTATCTATCTACCCGCCCTAAAAAATTTATGGGTACATTAAAAATGTGGCAAAAAGCAACTAATTCCCTAAAATATGCTTGTGAAAAATTGAAATTAAAATATCAAGTAGATCCTGAAGGAGGAATTTTTTACGGTCCTAAAATTGATATTAAAATAAAGGACTCATTAGGAAGGCCTTGGCAGTGCAGTACTTTCCAAATCGACTTCAATTTACCAAAAGCTTTTAATGTTCTCTATATCGATAAAAAAGGTAAAAAGAAAGAGCCGATTATGATTCATAGGGCTTTATTGGGTTCTCTGGAAAGATTCATTGGAATTTTACTCGAACACTATGCCGGCGCTTTGCCAATATGGCTGTCTCCCATTCAAGTCTGGGTAATTCCAGTTGGCTCTCCTCATAAAAATTATGCAAAAGAAATATCTTCTCAATTCATCGAGAACAAGGTTCGATGTGAATTGAAAGATAAAAATGAAACTGTCTCAAAGAAAATAAGAGAAGGAGAACTTCAAAAAATTCCCTATCTTTTAGTAGTTGGTGATAAAGAAATGAAAACAAAATCTGTTAGGGTAAGAGTAAGAGAAAAGGGCGACATTGGTAAGATGAAAATAGATAAGTTTATTGAAAAGATTAGAAAGGAAACAGAGAACAAAAAAACAACAAACTAATTAAGTGTCTTATGTCTCAGTTATCTCAACCTACCCAAAAATTATTACAACAATATCAACTTTGGTATCAATCTATTCAGCTTAAAGAGGAAATAGCAACTATTCATGTTGATGAAGTGGCCTCAAGGGTTGCGGCTTTCTATGAAAAAATAAGAGGAATTATAGATTGGAAAGAAGAACATCTTTTAAAAAGAAGAGCAATTGAAAGAATGCTCAAAAGAAGACTTTTTTCCCAAATAGATGTAATCAATGGAAGTTTTTCTAAAAATTTAATTGCTACACCCTTAATTTTAGAGTTAATTCGGGGAGGACATTTTCCAAACGACAAAATTGCAGAGACAAAAATTAAAGAGGTTCAAAAAACAATTGATAAATATGTCTTTATTCTAAATCACAGTTCTTCTCTACAAAAAAAATCAAAAATTCAGCTTTATGCCTGGCTATCTTCAATTGCCGCCTGCGAAATAGAGGAAATTATCAGTCCTTCTTTAAAAGAAAGGGCCTTAATAAACTATATGTTTGAATTGATGAAAGAACGGGTTAAATTAAACGAAGGAACCTTAGCAATAAAAGGAATGAATGAAAAAGAAAAAAATATCCAAACCTATATCGCAGTCCAACAGGCCTTATTTAAATTGGATTGGCCGATAATTAGTTATCATCTTTTAAAATATCAATATCCGGAGTGGAGAAATTCTTCTGAAACCGAGGTTGAGGAAATTGCCAGGAACATTTATTCAATCCGGGAAACAATAGAAAAACATTTAAGTCATCCCTTGGCAGGCAAATTCTATCAAATCTGTGAAAAATATGATACTCCTTACTTGCTTTTAGGAGATATTATCTCTGAAGAGCCAATGGAGATAAAAGAAAAAATCTCAAAACCAGAAGTTTTAGAAACTTTAATCAGAAAAGTTTATAACAAAAGAGTTAAAACCTTAAAATCACGACTGGCGAGAGCTGCTTTTTACTCTACTTTATCTATTTTTCTTACCAATATTATTGCCCTCTTGGTTATAGAAATACCCTTTAACAAATATGTAACCGGTTACTATTTTAATTTTCTGGCTATGGGAATAGATATCTTCATTCCTACTCTTTTAATGTTCTTCTTGGTTGTCACCATTAAACCCCCAAAAAAAGGAAACCTTGAACAGACAATAATGGAAATTATGAAAATTGTCTATCAAAGAGAAAAAAAAGATGTCTACGAGATAAGAACTTTCCCAAAAAAAAGTTTTGTTTTTAATGTAATAATAAAGCTCTTCTATCTTCTGGGTTTCTGTATTATTATCGGCTTAATAATGTGGGGGCTTTATCAAATACACTTTCCTCCTCTCTCTTACTTAATTTTTATTATCTTCTTCTCTTTAATTGCTTTTGCCGGGGCTAAAATCCGACAAAGAGCTAAAGAATTAGAGGTGATTGAAGAAAAAGAAACGTTTTCTTCTTTTCTTGTCGACTTATTTGCTGTGCCTGTGATTCAATTAGGAAAATGGCTGACAAGCCATTGGAAAAAATATAACATCATAGCTGTTTTTTTCACTGCTTTAATCGATATGCCCTTTGTAGTTTTTGTAGAGTTCTTAGAACAATGGAGATACTTTTTAAAAAAGAAAAAAGAAAAAATTCATTAAAAGTGACTTATGAATTTTGGCCTAAAAAAAGAAAAGGAATTAGTAAAAAGGGCTCAAAAAGAGCCCGAGGCTTTTTCTGAACTTTATGATCAAAATTATTCAAAAATTTTCGGCTACACTCTAAAAAGAACCGCTAATATTGAAACTGCTCAAGATATTACTTCGGAAACTTTCTTAAAAGCATTAAAAAATATCAAAAAATTTAAATGGAAGGGTGTTTCTTTTTCTTGTTGGCTTTATCGAATCGCTTCAAATGAAATAGCGAATTATTTCCGGAAAAACAAATATAGAGCAATTTCTTTTGAGAAAATCTCAGAACCGATTTCTCTCTCTAACCCATCTCAAGAACTCATTGAAGCCGAAGAACAGCTAAAAAGACAAAAAGATTTTTTAGAATTACAACAAAAAATTACTAAACTTCCCGATGTTTATCAAGAAGTAATTGTTCTAAAATTCTTTGAAAAAAAGAAAATCAAAGAAATTGCTAAAATTTTAGGGAAAAAAGAAGGAACAGTAAAATCTTTACTTCACCGAGGAGTAAAGAAATTAAGAAAATTAATGGAATAATGAAACCTTTTTAGATAAAAAATGTTTTACTAATATGAAAGATGAAGATGTAATCAAAAAATTAGAGAAAATTAAACTCCCTCAAATTGAAATCCCCAGCCATAAAAAGCGGCTTAAAATGGCTTTATTTAATTGGAAATACGGCAAAGAAAAAAAAGCTGAGAGCATCTTCCTTGGACTAAGAAAAGTATTAATCCCTTTAGGTACGGTAGCTGTCGTTTTTGTAATCATTTTAATTGTCAGTAATTTAATTGCCCCTCAATATACTTTAGCTGAGGTTAAAAAAATCGCTATGAAAGACCCCCAAGTCAAAGAATTGATAGAAAAAGGAGCTGAAATAAAAGATATAGAAATAATCAAAAATAAAGCTTATGTTTTAATTAGCCCTAAAGAAGTTTCTGAAGACAGTCCAATCGAAACCCAAATTGAAAAAAGAAAGATTAAAGGGGCTTTAGTTGAAATAGGGCTTAAAGAAAAAGAAGTAGTAAAAATTAAAGAAATTACCCCAAAAGTTATTTCTCTAACCCAGCAGGAAAAAGAAAAAATTAAAAACATAATCAAAGAGTCGGAATTTCCCCAAATTGCCGGAGAAACTTTAGAAATTGAAAAAATAGAACCGCTCTCTACTTATCAGTTAGATTTGATTAAAAAAGACGATACAGTGGAAGTTTTACAAAAGGAAAAAGAAGATAAAAAAGTTATAATAATTTATAAGATTGAAGATAAAACAAAGCAAGGAAAAATTGATTTAATTAAGAGAGAAATAGAAAAAGTTGAAATTTTAGAAAAAAGCGAGAAATTAGAGGGGAGTTCAGAAAGAACCGAGAAGTAAAAAAAACAAAAGAAAAAAACAAAAACGCAACCTTTTCAAAGAGGCTGCGTTTTGCTATAAAAGGTCGAAAAAAAGATTAAAAAAGCAAAAACATGAAAAAAATAATATCTATTTTGTTCTTATCAAGCTTTATTTTTACCAATCTCGGAGTAATTGGTACTGTTCATGCTATGGCAATGAATCGTCCACCCGGGACTGTTGTAGGCGTATCAAGAAACCTCCCGCCAGTTATTGACGGTCTTACTGCTCCAAGTCAATTAAAGGTTAATGAAACAGGTACTTGGACAATTAGGGCTCATGACCCGGAAAACGGTATCTTAACTTATTCAATCAATTGGGGAAACGAAATTCCAGTATATCCTCTTAAAGAAGGGAAAATGACCCAGCAAACCACTACCTTTACCCATAGTTATAGTAACCCTGGCAATTATACTATTGTTTTTACTATAACAGACGACCATCAACAAACGGCTAAAACATCCACCACTGTTAGAGTAATCTCAAAAGAAAAATCCCTCATAGTCATCTCGCCTAATGGAGGGGAAATCTGGCACCGAGATAAAATACAGACCATCCGTTGGACAAGTAAGGTAAAATTTCTAAAAACAAGCCCTGATTTCAATTTCAACCCAAAAGTATCGATTGATTTGTATAAAAGAAGCCCCAATGTTTGTGTCCCCGAAGCAAACTATTGTCCTTCCTACAAATCAACCTTTGTCAGACATATTGCCTATGCGAATCTCTTTGACGGAAGCTATTCTTGGAAAATCAGCCAAGATATCCCTGATAGAGATGATTACGTAATTAGAATTAGTTTTAGCAACATCCATCCTATTTTTCCCTGTAAAGAAGATACTTGTGCCAGTGAAAAAATCGAGGAAATAATGCCTTTTCCTCCTTATTATCACTGGGATGAAAGTGATGGGGATGAAAGTGATGGACCATTCGAAATCACTGGGAAAACAATTCCTTTACCTCCTCAGCCACCCTGGCCAGCAGATTCAACAGAAATAATTGAGGTGCTTAAAAAAGTAAGTTTGGAACTTAGCAAAGTAATTAACCTTTTAGCAGAAATGACCGTGATTTCTTCAACAAGATAGACAAAAAGTCAGTCAAAAAGGCGGGAGAACCCGCCTTTTTGACTATAATTTACTTTTTTTAAAAAAAGGGTACAATTAAAAAAAGGCCGAAAAAATAAAATAAATTATTAAAATTAATTAACACTATGTTATTGAAAACAAAACCTATTTTAACTCTAATGATAATTTGTTTTGGATTAGGAATAGGGTTAGTTACCCTTGCTCAAGAAACTTCAGTTGTTGAAGACGTAGCTCTCGACGAAGAAGTTTCAGCTGAAGATTTAGAAATTGAACAGCCCCAACTTTTGCCAGACAGTCCTTTTTATTTCCTAAAAAATTGGAATAGGGGCATCCGTTCTTTCTTTACTTTCAACAAAACAAGGAAAGCCGAATTGAAAGCAAAATTTGCTAATGAAAAACTGATGGAAGTTAAGAAAATGGTCGAAGAGAAAAAGGACGCTCAAGCTGTTAAAAA
>Ga0315533_1002820_pt1 | contig 11782 bp, 8 predicted proteins | sample SalMarSW160130MG_FD_203081 | JGI IMG/M metagenome (GOLD analysis project Ga0315533, IMG submission 203081) | Salt marsh sediment microbial communities from the Plum Island Ecosystem LTER, Massachusetts, United States - Salt Marsh Sediment SW1601-30 ...
CTTTTTCTGATATTGTCTTGAGTTTAGCTAAAAGATTCTCAAAGGACCTTATCTTTTCTGATACTCCTTCAGGAGTAATACCAAGTATCTCAAGATTACACCTGAGGTCTTTCATCATCTCTTCTATCCTTTGATAAACTTCAGGATATGGCTCAACATAACCATGGGTGAATTCTGGTTTCTGAGGCATTACTGTTGCCAGCATAGTTTGACTCTGTTTTGCATATAGTATGGTGTCGTGCCTCAATTCGGTCCAGGAGCTAAGAGTAGTCTGGAGCTCCTTATCTATCCAGGCGATAGCATAAACATCGTATATTTCATCCTTGTCCCCAGGCGTAACCACAAAACCGTTTTGCCTTAGAAGCTCCTTTGCCTCCTGGAAGAGGTAAATATTTCCCAATCCTTCCAGAGAAAACACTTCCTTTTTATCCATTGTCGTATCCCCCGCCCCAACAATTGAAAAAAAGATAAACAGGAAAACGGCTATCGACAAAATAGTCTTCTTCATTTTTTCCCCCATCTATTATTTAGTCCTCCTTTTATTCTCCAGAATTTGTATCTATTCAACCTTATTTCGTAAATGCTCAGTGAAACAAGTTATTACGAGCTCTGAAGGGGCGTGACAATCTCCAATCTCACTGCTGCTCTCTACTTCTGAGGGGTAAAAAAGCTAGAAGAAGGTGATATCACCACCACCAAGAAGACTTCCTTAATTGTGGGTATCATCGGAGGAGTAATTGGCCTGGCGGTCCTGCTAGCCGGCCACTTTGTTGACGCTATCGATATTTTAATTGTTATTCCCGTCTTTTTGACCTGGTATAAGCTGGAACAGGAAAGCTAAAGGGAAGATAAAGGATCTGTTATTGAGAACAATTATGCCATAATATGTTTTAGTTCTTTGGGCTTAACCCGTCTTAAATTCAGCTTTCGCTCCAGCATGAATTTCTCAGACTCTTCTCTAAGTTTTTTTACTCTCTGCTTGGCATTTAATCTTTTTTCTTCCTCATAAATTTTCTCCATTATTCCATGAATCTCCTTTAATTCTTTAGACTCTTTCATAATTCTATAACCTCCTCTGAAATGTATATCCCTTCAACTATCAATGGCAGATTTTTAAAGAATTTCAAGGTTATATCTCTTTTATCTCATCCAGGAAGGCGGGTCTGTTTGCATACTTAATCTTGAGTAGCTCCACTAATTTTCTAAATTCCTCTTTGAATCCCTTCATTCTTTTCATCTCTTTCAAATATTTAACAATCTCTCGATAGTGTGCTCTGCCCATCCTGCTGTCAGCAAAAGGAATGAGTAGCTCTTTATAGGCCTCAAAGTATCTCTCAGGGAATCTCTCTGATAGGTCTTTATCGTAAATGCTCAAAGTAAAAAGGCTTTTTCGAGCAAGAACATGCTTAAGTGCCTCCTCAAACATCTCTTCTCTCAGGTAGATGTTAATGATCGTATCCTTACTGCCGAATCTATCTTTTGAGAATCCGTTTATGATTACAGAAAATATCTTCTTCCACTCTTCTTTAGAACAAAATTCTTTTAGTCTCTCGTAATCATGCCAGTCTCTATCTTGAATGAAAAGAGTTGCAAGGTTTTGTTTATACCTCCCTGGAGAATGCCTTTCATAAAATCTATTCAAAAATCTGCGTATTTCTTTAGTTAAATGTTCGGGGAAGAGAGTAATACCCTCTTCAGCAATCTTAATTGCCTCTTGGCTTTTTCCATCTTTCTCTAAACGACTGGCATACAAAAGACAAAATTCATGGTCTTTGCCATAGTATCTCTGTATCAGGCTGTAAAACCCCTTTTTATCATCCAGTAAATCTAAAATATGAAGCTGCATCCCTAAAAGTTCCTTTGCCTGATAATGTTCATGCCATTGATCATGATCTGGTAAATCCCCAGGGAGATGAGGCTTGAGCAGTCTCTTCCAGTACTCCAAACCATCTTTTGATTGACATATTTTTTTTAAGGCATAGTTATAGTATTCCTGGAAATAATCCGGGTCATTTTCAATATATTTATTAAAAAGATAATCAATATAGTCCTTCTTCTCTCTATAGCTCAATTTTGCTCTATTTATACAGTTGATAAAATCCTCCATAGCCTGGGCAAACTCCCCTCCGTAATATCCATCAGAATCATCCACTCCTTCCATATTATCGGCAATAACCTCGGATAATGCCTGATAGACAGTAGCTGCCTCAAGAAGGTTTCCTGCTTTGATATATCGATCAGCTAAATCGCGAATATAAGAGAAATCAACTTCAATCCCATACTCAATAAATCCATGACGACCGGCCGTCTCACGGTAAAGCAGATTAATCTCTTTCTTATAGTCATGAATGCTTCTTATCTTTGACCCTTTGCCTGAGAAGTAGATGGTAAAGTGATCTCTCAAAGAAGAGTTCTTCTCAAACTCTGCCGTTAAGAATCCCTTTAGTTCATCGACAGAGAGACTATTCAAAATTGTTTCAATTCTCCTTTCCTTTTCCTTTTTATCCTTTTTAATCTTCTTATGATCCTCTGATAAGGCGAGAAGTGTGGCTACGATATGTTTACAATAACCTCCCCAGTCGTAGGGGCAAGTGCAGGAGGCTTCAACGTCTTCTTTATCCATCCGGATTGTTACCTCATAATCGCTTGTGCCCTCGACAACAGACGTAATTCTATTCCCAAATTGCTCTAGACCTCTGACGCTATCTCCACGGAAGTATTCTATACCACGTTCAAAAGAACTTTCAGTACATAGCTTTCTTATCTGTTCAATTGTTGGTATCATCCTTATCCCCATTATGCTCTATTATTTCTGCAAATCTCTCAAATTGGTAACAGACGAACACGTGGTAAATAAGGGACAGAGCCCATTTATTGATTCTTACTCATAAGACAATATCCCCATATCTTCAAAAAGACGTTCCTAATGACTTCTCCTCTGAGTAACTCATTTTTCTTTCTCCCCTAACTCTCTGAGTTTGTCTTCTATGACAGATGGAGACGGTAACTGTTTTAGTAATTTAGTTGGTAACTTCCTTGTCAAATAATACTTTGCTACACCTACAGGCTTTTTGATATTTCTTAAAGCATATTCAACTACAATATTATCTTTCTCCTTGCACAGAATGAGTCCTATAGACGGATTCTCATCTTGCAATTTAGCTTTATCATCTAAAAGATTAAGATAGAAATTCATCTTTCCCGCATATTCTGGAATAAATTTGCCTATTTTTAAATCAATAGCAATCAAGCATCTCAAGTGACGATGATAAAATAGTAAATCAATGAAATATTCATTTTCGCCAAGCACAATTTTATATTGGTTGCCAATAAACGTGAATCCAATACCAAGTTCTAATAAGAAACTTTTAATATTTTCTAAAATTTTCCTCTCTAATTCCTTTTCTTTAATATCCTCAGATATTTCAAGAAAATCAAGCAGATATGAATCTTTCATGGTTGACTTTACTTTTTTCAACATCTTAACTGGTAGTGTCTTATCAAAATTATGACTTTTCTTGTCGATTAAAAATCGCTTAAAGGACTTCGATTCTATTTGATGGGCTAAGATTCTCTTGCTCCAGCTATATTTCAAAATCATTCTACAATAATACTCTTTTTCATAATCATTTTTTGTTTTATCTAATATTATAAGATTGTGACTCCAGGGAATTTGTGCAACCAGTGGTTGCACTTTTGGTTTATCCTCATATTCAAGATAAAACTTTCTCATATACTTTAAGTTTCTTTCAGAAAAACCGCTGTTTTGAGGAAACTCTTTTTGTAAATCTTCAGCAAGTTGCTGAATTATTTTTTGTCCCCAGCCCAATTTTTCTTGTTTTTCAACAATAGATTTACCTAAGTCCCAATAAAGGCTGATAAGTTCTTTATTGACTGCTCTATAAGCCTGATACTGGACGTTCCTTATTCTATTTTTTAAATCATTCAAAAACTTGAAATATTCTTTCTTCTCAATCATCATTTTTTCTCTTCAATTTTTCCTCAATAATTCTTGCCAACTTTGGATACCGCCTGGAATATCAATTTTCAACTTCATCTATGTCTTCTTGATTAAGATTATACATTTTATAAACAAGTTTATCATCAATCTCAAGTTGTTCGTTAGTCATGTAGTCGTAGCGGGGATTTTCTTTTTGGCGCTGTAGTAAATAGGGACAGAGCCCATTTATTGATTCTTACGAAATCTCCCGCGAGACAAATCCTTTAGTTGCCGCCTAAGTAGCCCTTCTATTCTACTTATAAAACCATCTTTGTCTTCAAGAACACATTGCTGATAATTTTTCCTTTGATGAGTAACATGGTCAGGAAAACCTGTTGCCGCAGCTCTTGATATGCGTGGTATGTCAAGAGTCTACCTCGAGCGATTCGATCCGTCAATAATAATGGGCGCTGTCCCTATTTTTTCCTATTTTTTTTATTTTTTATAAAAATATGTTTTTGACTTCCTTAATGGTGTCAATAAGTGTATTCAACCAATTTGGCATGCCTAATTTGGCACCTATCATATAAGCTATAAACAGTAAAATGAGTAACCAAGACCAAACCTTCCAAGAAACATTTGTGAAAAGCCAATGTAGAGTTATTTTTTTCGGGGACGAAGGAGGTTGATCGGGTGCCATGCTCCGTAATACAGCTAATAAATCACGAGATTGCCGTACTAAAGTTGATATTTTCACATTGGTAAACTGTTCTTTACCCTGCTCGTCATAGAGTGGAAGATCTTCAAGGCTTAATCGTTCATATATATCGGGATAATTAGACCTAAATTCTTCATTGCAGGAATTGTAAGTATTGAAAAACGGCTTGTATCTGACATAGCCGTATTGATCTTGTATTTCGTGTGCATCTTCTACATCTCTAACAAGACTGTCTAATCTTTCTATTAGTGTCTTTCGTACTTTTTCAGTCATTTTAATAGTGGCCTAACATATTATTATACAGAGTTCTTTTATGCACACAGAGTATCAATATGTCGCATAAAGTCATATATAATCCCAGATTCGGTAAACTAGACTATTTTATGGCAAAAACTCATTTTTGGACTTTTTCGAGCTATGATTTCATTCTAAGATGCAAATTAAGGTGGCAATCTTTACTCCTTATTCTTAAAGATTTGCTTTTTGTCTACATTCAAGCAATTTTTAGCGTACCTCCCCTGTGAGGGGAGGAAACTTAGACATTTAATAGGGACAGCGACCATTTATTAATTCTTACGAGGCCTCCCGTGAGATAAAGTCTTTGATTGCCGTCCAAGCAGCCCCTCCATTCTGCTTATGAAACCATTTTTGTCTTCAAGAACGCATTGCTGATAATTTCTCCTCTGAGTAACATAATGAGGAAAACCCGTTGCCGCAACTCTTGATATTCGCGGCATGTCAAGAGTTTACATGCAGTAATTTAATTCGCGAATAATAATGGTCGCTGTCCCCATTTTTTGAAATTGTTTCATCCTCCTGCGCTGATATGCCTAACGTATATGACGGAACTGGGTCAGTCCCAATCTATCGTGTCTCGGCAAATCATTTCAGCGGAGTGCACATCTACATCAGCGTTCCATGCTACCGGCAAAACATGGCCCACTACTTGACGCACCAGCTTGACTGATGAGAGACGGAACTGGCCGAGCTGCACATCCAGTTGATCATTCTCAAATTGAATTAATAATATTTGTTTGCCTTTAATCGGTTGGCCTGTTGAACATATTTCTAGAATACGTGGCCCTGGATAGATAGCAAGCTCTATTTTGCCATTTTGCCGCACGTATGCTAGATAGCTACCCATCCAAGGCGAGACTCCCGCTCGAAAGAACACGCCGAACCAATCTTCAGGGCTTCTTGCCTGAAGGATCTCGAATGTAACGCGAACCGCACCGTCCCGCATTACATAATTGTCCGGAGAAATAGATTTTACGTCAAGACCACGTCTTTGGGCCTCGCGTGGTAGGGCCCTGAGTTGTATCGGTACAGACTGTTTCTGATATAGGTCGCCGTGTTCTTTCGAAATGCTTAACTGCTTAATCTTTAAAAAAGTATCTAGGTAATCAGTAATAGTTTTTATTAGTTTCTTCTCGTCGTCGTACCTCCACATTTTAAGATTTCGAATGTCAAACCCTAATTCTGTAAGGGACCTTCCTGTCACTCGGAGAATATTCTTGTTTTGCATTAAGGCGATGCCGAGCTCCACATGCACGTTGGGATTATTGTGGGTTAAGTCTGCGATGACAACATCGGACTCCCGGATTTGAGCCACGAATTGACCAGTCAACTCTTTATTTTGCTTCTTAAAGGAAGCGATATCAGATAATGTCTCGGAAGGGCCCACCTCTTTATCGCCGATTACGGTTGTGAATTCAAGTTCAGGATGCTGTTTGCTGATTTTCATCTCGATTTTCTTACGGACACGCTCATAAAGAGTTGTTGAAGCGGAATCAAATGGAATGGCAAAAAAAATCCTATACTTCTTTTTCATGCTTAGCCTCTTTCGCCCTAATCTCGTCACAGAGGGCATGCCTTGTAGCCAAGACTCAACCATCGTTGAGAATGAGTGCCTAACATTTGAGTTCAGCCGCGCGTAAATAGGGACAGCGACCGTTTTTTGATTCTTACTTGTGGGACAATATCCCCATATCTTCAAGAAGTTTCTTCGAGTGCAATCTCTAGGACACCCCAGGGGTTGCCTTGAACTATCTTTGCCTTCAAGAACACATTGCTGATAATTTCTCTTCTAAGTAGCATGAAGAGGAAAACCTATTGCCACAGCTCTTGATATTCGCGGCATGTCAAAACTCTACATACAGCGGCTAATAATAATGGGCTCTGTCCCTATTTTCTAAGGTTGACCCCATTGTTGTACAGCTATTTCCCTTTTCCTTTTTTAAAATATTCCAATCATAGCCTCTAGAAACTGACAGGAATTTATATATTTGAAATGAATATTCAGAAAAAAGCTTAAGGCAGAATCTTGCATTCTTAGTTGTGATATTTAGTCGGTATCCTTGTTCGAGGTTGATACCAGGAAAGTATTCTTTCAATATATTGCGTTTGGCTTCAGACCAGTTCTTAATTCTACTGGTCTTTATTGTGAGGTTTGAATGAGTTGCACTGTGCCGCACCTCTTCGACCACCACAAACCATTCCGTTAGATCGATAACACGATTATTTTCGGTTTCACCTTTGGATATATCTGAGCATATTTTTCTAAGAAGTTTTAATTTTTTGGTGTTTGTTTTGTTATGATAGTCCAGGTATCTCCTCCAGAAGGTAATATCTGTCCTGGACAGATTGTTACTTTTTTTAGCTGATTTAAATTCCTCTACTTTTTTTGTTTCTGCCAATTGTTGATTTTCCAGAAGGAATGTTGCTGAAATATCTTTTAAATATCTTTCAAATGCTTCGTAAGCCTGAGAAACAGTCCATGCTGACTCACGGGCTAACAACACTTTAATGAGCTCAAAATATTCCCCATCTTTTGATGTAAATTTGCCTGAAGGATAATATCTTGTCCAACCATCTTTCGGCCATTCAGTTAAATCCCTTATAGCAAGAGAATATCCTGAAAAGATTCTTGATATATCGAAAGACGTTTTTGAAATGGAATCTTTGTAAAGTTTTTTAAAATTGTTGAGCTGATTTTCAAGGTTTGATAGCAAACCATTAAGCGTATTCATATGATGGAAAAGGTCATTTATTGACTTGTTAAGTGGATTCAAAATTCGGCTCATTTCTTAATGTACTTCATACTGTACAACGCTTGAGTTCACCTACATTTTGGGCAATTAACTATGTTTTCAGCTAGCGTTGCACTTTCAAAAGATGTTCTATCGCCAAAAGCAATTGGTGATTTAAATATTTCTTTGCAATTTGGGCAAACGACTAATGTCTCGGCCATAATATTTAACTCCTTCAATTAAATAGTTTTAATAGACTTCAATTTACATAAATTACATAAATAGTATAAATAGAATGATAAATAGGATAAATAGGGACAGAGCCCATTTATTGATTCTTTACTCATAAGACAATATCCCCATATCTTCAAAAAAACGTTCCCAATGATTTCTCCTCTGAGTAATATGATGAGGAAAACCTATTACTAAAGCTCTTGATATTCGCGGCATGTCACAAGTTCACATGTAGCAACTCAATTCGTGAATAATAATGGTCGCTGTCCCTAATTTTAGCAAAACACGAACCTTTTATGCTGTGGTGGCCGATGCAGCGATTTAGATTTCAGCTTTTCTATAGACACTATCAATTTTTTCTTGTAATTCAATTGTTAATCGAATAGCTTTTGCTACCTTCATATAATGGTTAATCTCATCAAGTGAGAGCTTTCGACCTTTTCTGTCCTTCAGATATTTCTCCATCACCTGATAAGCTCCGATTCGATAGCCCCAGACTTCTTTTGATACACCCTCAAAATACTGCCCCTTGTTTATAGAAACCCTCTGATTTCCTTCATTATACGAAACCTTTTCCACTGTATTGGAGCCGCCTTTTGGAAAACCTATCTCAGCTTCATCAATGCCTGGAGTTTTAAGCAAATGGAGGTCAACCAGTTCTTTCCCAAGATTGCTTAATTCTTTGAACATCTCAATATTTGATGGTAATGGCACCCTTGGAAAATCTATTTTGAGAAATTCCTCGTAGCGCTTTCGATAGGCAGGAGAGTAAAGAACAGCATAGATGTAATAGAAAATTTCCTCTGGGGCTGGTTCTGAGCCAAGAGATTCTTTTATAGTCTGTAAAAACTCAGGGGTGAAATTTGGAATGCGTTGTGCCTTGTGTACTTCATTATCAAATAGTTGTTTCTCAGGTTCATACGCGTAGAGGTAAAGGGGGAAAAAGTAATTTTTTTCTTTTGTTTTGTTTGAAACAAATGAATTATCACCTATAAGTTCAGTGACAAACACATGATTAAAGGGCAAAGCTGATAGAATTTTGCTCGTTACTAAAACTAAGTTATTGCCTTGCAAAACGTGCTTCATCAGTCCAAACCTATCAAATTCCAAAAGAATAGGACTATAACAGATATATCTCGTATCAAAAGTTCTATAAGCATAAAGACAAATCTTACCCTCTAATTTCTCCATTCTAGCTTTTTGTCTCGCTTCTCTCAATTTCCAATCTCGTGTATCTTTGAGTTTTAGACTCTCCTTTACCAAGTAATCAGACAGATTTCCAGTAAAGATTCTAAGCTTCTGAATTATTTCTTCTTTTGTAAACCCTATCACAAAATGATCACGATGGGTTGCAATCCCAGTTCTAAATTCCTTAAAAATCTCCGTTACCTTCCAGAACTTCTCATACTCAGATTGCAAGGCGAAGTCCTTTGGAACAAAGAAATAGTAAGGAGCAATAGGTTTAAGCTCTTGCCAGTTAGTTGTTTGGAAATCATTCCCAAAAAGGTATGCATATTTCTTCTCTCTTAGTCCCCAGAGGTCAGCATAATAAACCTTTTTCTCTTTAGGTGATTTTTCCAATTTCACATAAAGGACAATGGCAACCCCTTGCTGGATGTCAAAGACATTTTCATCTTTGCCGCCTTCTGGTGTCTTCTCACCAATTCTTGAAGAACCGTGAAGATTCAAAATGTAGATTTCATCAAAGGTTTCCAGAAGTTTTCCTCTCATTCCTCGATGGATTATGCCAGAAAGATAGGAGTTATTGGTAATGAATCCCAGGATTCCTTTACCTGCTTGGGCTATTTTCCAATGGGCAAATCGAATGAATTTTATGTAATCATCTGAAAGTGGCTGAATATTCCGCTCATCCCTCACATCTTCTTTATAATCATCCATTAAGTTCTCGATAAACTCCGACTTATTCTCTGAACTAACTGAATAGGGAGGATTGCCAAGAACCGCCAGAATCGAAACTTTTTCCTTTATTCTGTTTGCTTCCTGAGCTTCTTTGGTAAGGTCAATTAGAAAACTCATCTGCCTTGGTGTCTTCATCTCTAAGGTATTTGTCAGGTAAAACTGAAACCGTTCGTCCTTCTTAAACCGATAACCCATATCTTCCAAAACCATAGAAACCTTAAAATGTCCCACAGTATATGGGGCCACAAGAATCTCAAAGGCGTGGAAATGCGGTAATATATGTTCTCCTATGTATGATGCGATGAGTCCTTCTTTCTTCTTTTCTTCCAGCTCCCCCTTAACCTCTTTTATTGCCTGGACTATAAACGTGAGAGTCCCTGCTGCTGGATCAAGAAGAGTAACGTCACTTGTAGCAAGCCCGTCACTTTTTCCAAATTTTCCTTTTAGAAGCTTATGAATGGATCTAACAATGTATGAAACCACAGGTAAGGGGGTATAATAAACCCCTAATCGTTGTCTTTCTGCTGGATTATAAGTAGCAAGAAAGGTCTCATAAAAATGAATTACAGGGTCATCCTCCCATCGAGTCGTCTTGAACTCCTTTAATATCGATGAAATATCGGCTTTTTCAAGTATCTGGCTTATGTCATCCACAATCCAGGTCAAGGATTCAGGAAAATGAGGTCCTGTCATAGAATAAAATATCTCTTTGAGCAAAGGCAGACTTTCGGGAATGAATTGCCAGGCAGTTTCTCTTTTAAACCCATTTTGGACTTTCATTCTGGCAGCAAAGAGACCATAGGTAATAGTCTGGGCATAAAGGTCGGCAAATCTCTTTTTTGTCAAAGTCTCTATAAGTTCTTGCCGAAAAGCTTTGTAATATCTTGTTACTTCCTCATTTTCCCGTGAAAGCTCTTCTTGTAGGATGTGCTCAAGAAATCGAGTTCGCTTTGCCAGTTCAATGGAGAGGTCGGATGATTTCTGAATCTTGGGTGTAGAAAAAGAAAAGAATTTTTGTAGTAATTCATGAAATAAATCTAACTTTTCGGGAACGGGAGGATACTTCAATCTCTGCAAGGTAAACTGGCGACCTACTTCCACATTATCTATTAGAGCACCATTTCTATATAGTCTAAAATGTAGAAAATTGGTTAAAATAAGGTTTGGCAACGAGTTTCGATATCTCTTAAGTTGCTCGGAGTCTTCAATCTCTCTAAGGTTAGTATCTGGTGATTTGGCTTCAATGTAACCAACGATCTCGCCATTCTTACCAATGCGAAAATCAGGAATTCCCGCTTCTGTCTTTTTGGGTAGGACAAGAACACTTGCTTCCCCCTGCATCTGGAAAAGTTTAGAACACTCTTCAACGAGACTTTTAAATGATGAATAAAAGCTTTCCTCTCTAAAATCACCACCTGTGTAGATTTTATGAATTTCCTTAAAGTGAGTGCTGAGTGCTTTCTCTAATTTAATCTTTTCTGTCTTGTTCATTGAAATGTTTCAGACCTTACGGGACTCAGAAGAAAATAATTTGTTATGACTTTGACTTGAAGTCTCCTCTAACTGCTCAAGACTTTCCAGATAGAGTAATAGTAGGTTGTGTGACCACTCCTTGAGTGCTTTCTTACGCTTTCTTCTCCTAGGTTTCATAGTCCTCTTGCCCCGTCCCCACTCCATATGAGAAATTGGAATTTTGGGGTATAGTTCTATTGAGTTTGAATCTCTTCCCTTTAGTTCACTATAAAACTTCCCAGCCAGTCAGGCTGAAGAGGTCGTTCTTTTTTCTCTTCCATTTCTTGCCACTTTTCATCTGTCAGACGATCTCTTAGAGGATGTTTGAACTCATAGTAGGAAAAAACACCTCCACGGCATAATCTTTTGCCTTTGCTATCCTCAATTATTACCCAGATATCAAAGGGCGAACCAACACCTTCCTCAAGA
>Ga0315533_1002822_pt1 | contig 11780 bp, 11 predicted proteins | sample SalMarSW160130MG_FD_203081 | JGI IMG/M metagenome (GOLD analysis project Ga0315533, IMG submission 203081) | Salt marsh sediment microbial communities from the Plum Island Ecosystem LTER, Massachusetts, United States - Salt Marsh Sediment SW1601-30 ...
AAGGGCATGCCCCAGCTAGGCAATAGCAAGTACGGCAATATGTTCGCCAAGGTAAAAGTGGTTCTGCCCACCAATTTGACCGAGGAGGAAAAAAAACTATTTGAGAGATTGCGGTCTCTGCGACCAATATAAAGCGAGGTGCCACGATGATGTACTGGGAATCCAAACCAAGATACGTAATAAGCATAGCCGCCAGGATGATAGGCATAGAAGCTCACACATTGCGGTATTATGAAAGGCTGGGGCTGGTACAGCCAGAGCGTTCGAGTGGCAATATACGTCTCTATTCGGAGGAAGACGTTGACCGCTTGCGCTATATTAAGGCTCTGATGAGCGATTGTGGCGTTAATTTGGCTGGGGTAGAGGTGGCGTTGAGGTTGATGCAAAGGATGAAAGAGATGCAGCAGCAACTTGAGGAAATGGAGAGAAAAATTAAGAAAGTTGCCGAAGCTGAAATAGAAGACATAATAGAGGACATAATAGAAGACGCAGAATGGAAGGAGGTGTAGAAAGTTGAAACCGGAGAGATTTACTGAGCAGGCACAGGAGGTTTTAGCAGCCTCACAAGAGCTACTTCGCCGCTATCGACATAACCAGTGGGATGTGGAGCATATTCTATTGGCCTTACTGGAGCAGGAAAAGGGAATAACCGGGGACATATTACAGATGCTAGGTGTGGATATCGAAGCGGTAAAGCAGCGGGTAGAAGCAACGCTTGAGAATTTCCCCAAAGTAGCTTACGAGGCGGGGCAAATTTATGCTACTCCGCGGATTTCCGCTCTTCTCGAAAATGCCAACAGGGAGGCCGACAGGCTCAAGGATGAGTTTGTCAGCACTGAGCATTTGCTCATTGCTATTGCCGGGGAAAGTAAAGGTGAAGCCGCAACAATTCTAGCTGAATCCGGCGTTAACCAGGAAAAGATTTATCAAGCCTTGCAGAAAATTCGTGGCGGTCATCGAGTTACCGACCGTCAAGCGGAAAGCAAATACCGCTCCCTGGAAAAATACGGCCATGACCTCACGGAGTTAGCCCGTCAGGGCAAACTCGACCCTGTAATTGGGAGGGAAAACGAAATCAAACGTGTGACGCAAATACTTTCCCGGCGCACCAAGAACAATCCCGTGATTATTGGCGACGCCGGCGTAGGCAAGACGGCCATTGCTGAGGGATTAGCTCAGAAGATTGTCGCTGAAGATGTTCCCGATTCCCTCAAAGGGAAAAAGGTGGTGGCTTTAGACATGGGAGCACTGGTGGCGGGAAGCAAATTCCGCGGGGAGTTTGAGGAAAGGTTGAAGGCAGTTCTAGATGAAGTCCGGCAGGCGGCCGGCGAAGTTATTATGTTCATTGATGAGCTTCACACCGTGGTAGGAGCCGGAGCTGCCGAAGGAGCGATCGACGCCAGTAATATGCTGAAGCCGGCACTGGCTCGTGGTGAGATTCAATGTATCGGGGCTACTACACTCGACGAGTATAGAAGGCGTATTGAAAAAGATAAAGCTTTGGAGAGACGTTTCAGCCCTGTTTATCTCGATGAACCCAGCGTAGAAGCCACCATAGAGATGCTCCGAGGACTTCGTCCCAGATATGAAGCACATCACAAAATAAAAATCGAGGATTCCGCCCTGGTAGCTGCTGCAAAGCTGAGCCAGAGATATATATCCGATAGATTTTTGCCTGACAAGGCAATTGACTTGATCGACGAAGCAGCCAGCAAGCTGCGCATTGATATGGAAAGCGCTCCGGAAGAAGTTAAAACACTGGACCGGAAGATGAAGCACCTGATTGATGAAGAGGAGGCGGCTTCGCAACGACAGGACTATAAAAAAGCTGCCGAGTTAAAAGCGGAGAGGTTGCACTTGGAACAAGAGTACGATAAGGCTAAACTGCAATGGCAGCAGGAGAAGAAACTTGACAGTGTGGTAGACGAGGAGGATATCGCCGGACTGGTTGCCCAGTGGACGGGCATACCCGTTTCGCGGATGATGGAAACGGAAACTGATAAATTGGTTCACATGGAGGAAAGGATTCACCAGAGAATAGTGGATCAAGAAGAGGCAGTGGCTGCCGTCTCCGAGGCCATCAAGCGAGGCCGAGCCGGGCTCAAGGACCCCAAACGCCCTATTGGCAGCTTCATTTTCCTCGGCCCTACCGGCGTGGGGAAAACCGAGCTAGCTCGCGCTTTAGCCGAGTTTCTTTTCGCCGACGAAGAGACCATGGTAAGACTGGACATGTCCGAATATATGGAAAAGCATACTGTATCCCGTCTTATCGGGTCGCCACCGGGATACGTGGGGTATGAGGAGGGAGGCCAATTGACCGAGGCAGTGCGCCGCCGTCCCTACCGGGTCATCCTGTTCGATGAGGTAGAAAAAGCTCATCCTGACGTCTTCAACATACTATTGCAGATGCTGGAAGACGGCAGGCTTACCGATGGGCATGGCCGGACTGTGGACTTCAAAAACACAGTGGTAATCATGACCAGTAACCTGGGCACCGAAGAATTCCAACGTGGAGGAATTGGTTTTCCCCTTAAAAAAGAGGAAGGCGACGAACAAAAAATGAGAACCGCTATAGAAAGCGCCTTAAAACGAACCTTCCGCCCTGAGCTACTCAACAGGATAGATGATGTCATTATATTCCACCCTCTAACTGAGGAGCACTTGAAGAGCATCGTCGACCTGCTTATCCGTGAGGTAGAACGGAGGTTGGCTGAGCGTGGTATTAAGCTTGAAGTCAATGAGGAAGCCAAAGCTTGGTTAGCTCAGAAAGGCTACGATCCTGTATATGGAGCTCGCCCCTTACGCCGGGCTATTCAGAGGTATATGGAAAATCCCATATCGACAAAGATATTGCAGGGCGAGTTTAAGGAAGGAGATACCATAGCTATTAGCTTGAAGGAGGATAACCTGAGCTTCGCTGCCCGGAAAACTACTAAGGCAAAAGCTAAATAGGATTGTTCAGCAACTCACTCCCTTCCGGAACCTTTTTCCTTTGCCACTCTGAGCCCTCAGCGTCCTTTCGTTCCCTTTGACGCCTGTGAATAAAGCTGGTAAGCTAAACTCCGATGCATCGGAGAAAGGAGACCTGAGTATGCCCGCTAAAGTGGATATGGATAAAATCGTTTCTCTGTGTAAGCGGAGGGGGCTTATTTTCCCCAGCAGCGAAATATATGGTGGTTTAGCTAGCTGCTGGGATTATGGCCCTATGGGAGTGGAGCTTAAGCGCAATGTTAGAGACGCCTGGTGGAAGGCAATAGTCCATGAGCGGGATGATGTAGTAGGTCTGGACACATCAATCATGATGCACCCGGGAGTCTGGGCAGCTAGCGGCCACATTGATAGCTTCACAGACCCCCTGGTGGAGTGCAAGTCTTGTCACCTGAGATGGCGTGCTACCGAAATAGAGGGCAAGAGATGTCCCAAATGTGGTGGTGAGTTAACCGAGCCTCGCATGTTCAACCTGATGTTTAAAACTTCTATAGGGCCTGTGGAAGAGGAGGCAAGCACAATCTACCTCCGCCCTGAAACTGCCCAGGGCATATTCGTTAACTTTGATAATGTAATCACCACTTCCCGAAAAAAGTTGCCTTTGGGCATCGCCCAGATAGGCAAATCTTTCCGCAATGAAATCACCACAGGCAACTTCATATTCAGAACCAGGGAATTTGAGCATATGGAGCTGGAGTACTTCGTTAAGCCCGGGACTGACGAACAGTGGCTTGATTACTGGGTCAAGGAGAGGTTTGACTGGTATGTCAAACTGGGTGTCAGGAAGGAAAATCTTCGCCTGCGCCGGCACGGCAAAGATGAGCTGGCCCACTATGCCAGGGACTGCTATGACATCGAGTATCTATTTCCTATGGGCTGGTCGGAGCTGGAAGGGATAGCCAACAGGGGCGATTTTGACCTTATTCAGCATGCCAAATGCAGCGGCAAAGAGCTCGGTTACTACGATGCTGAGGCTGGCGAGAAGTACGTTCCCTACGTTATTGAGCCTTCGGCTGGCGTTGACCGCTCTGTCCTGGCTTTCCTCATTGATGCCTACGATGAAGAAGAGGTCGAAGGAGAAAAGAGAACAGTTCTACATCTGAATCCTTCTCTGGCTCCCATCAAAGTAGCTGTTTTGCCCTTAAGCAGGAATGAAAAATTAACCCCTCTGGCTAAAGAGGTTTTCAACAAACTGTGTCCAAATTTCGTGACCGATTACGATGATTCACAAAGCATAGGGCGGAGATACAGGCGTCAGGACGAAATCGGCACCCCGTTCTGCGTTACCATAGATTTTGAGTCTCTAGAGGATAAGCAGGTTACCATTCGGGAAAGGGACAGTCTGGCACAAATTCGAGTGCCCGTAGAGGAACTGGAGAAAAACTTAGAAGCCAAACTCAAAGGAGAGGCTTTCGACGCCTCAGCATTATGGGCCACAAGAGAGAAGTGAGAATTCTGCACTTCGCTGTGCCCCGTCATATAGTACATGTCTATAGAATGAGTATAGAAAATAGGTGTAAAAATAGACGCTAGGCATTTCGAAGAGGATCTAATGGACGACGATAGCAAAGAAACTATGGTTTTCTTTTTGCAAAGCTGGTTGAATGAGGCAATTGGTCGCTGTGACGATTTTCTCGATAATATCAACAAGCCCTTTTCACTCGATAGTAAATTCACCAGAAGGCGAATGTTTGAAGAGCATTATGTGCTGACAGCCACAGTTATGAGCATTCGTTTTGCTCGACAACTTGTTAATCATGCCGATAAAGGCTTAAAAGGGCATCTGGAATCATTCATAGCTGCTACTAAGGATGCGGTCGATGTTCGTGATATGAGAGAGCATTCAGAGAAGTACTTCATTGGCAAAGGCAATAAGCAAGATCAATTTCTTAAGGGTAGCAGCCGGGGAATTCAGTGCGACATGTCCTCATCAATTCAGAACGAAAATGGTTACATGTTAGGGAACCTTATTGCAATGGAGTTTATTCGTGATGAGTGCAAGAAGCTTCTTGCTCATTTGCAATTAAGGGGACATCATACATATCTCTTGAAGTAGATGAGGAGGCGACATAATCTTTGGAATTAAGTATGATGTCCCCGAAATTCAATAAACTATGCTAAGATACTAAAAGGGATTTTGTGAGGCAGAAAATGGAAACTAAATTAAACATGATTTACTGGAGAGGTGAGAAATTCTGGGTGGGGAAGTTACTTGAACACCCTGAGATAATGACGCAGGGGAAAACATTAAAAGAACTTGAAGAGAATATGAAAGATGCCTATGCACTGATGTCGATGGAAGACGTACCAGATGAGCATCTTGCCCAGCACGTCTTGAAAGAACTGACATAACAATTCATTCCAGCGGATGGCTTACAGCTGCCGCTGATTTCAGGCGTTGTGCACAATTGAGAAAATATGGCTCTAAAGGATTTCACGAAACCCATATCGCAAGGGCTTCTCAATATCGAGGATAAGACACGCTCTAACCTCTTTGCCTGGCGTGGTCAGTTCTCTCCGCAGCTCATTGAGTATTTACTCCGGGCATATTGCCCTCCAGACTCATTGGTGCTCGATCCCTTCGCCGGCAGTGGCACTGTCCTATATGAAGCAGTGCGAATGCACCTCTCGGCTTTTGGATACGAGATCAACCCAGCGGCCTGGAGTTTTAGCAAGCTGTACGAGTTCGCTAACGTGACTTATGCAGAGCGGGATGCGGCTATAGACGAACTGAAGTCAAGAGTCAACCCCGAGTTTCCAATGGTCCTCTTTTCTGAACACGAGATTGCGATTCAGGACATTGAAGAAAAGGTTATCCGCATTGGGGAGTCACTGAGCGACCGGGGCAAGATTCTATTTAACGCCCTCGTGTGTATCTTGGATATATTCAACAATCGCATTACGAACTATTTCGTTCATGGCAAGTTCGCAACTCTCGCCAAATTGGTTCGTTCGCTGCCATATTCCGACCGGCAGATCAAGGCGGATCTACAGGATGCCCGCAGTTTGCCCCTCGAAAGTGAGTCCGTTGATTTCGTAGTTACATCGCCGCCATATATCAATGTTTTTAACTACCATCACAATTACAGGCGTTCAGTAGAGGTACTCGGATGGAATTTACTCCGTGTTGCGCGGTCGGAAATTGGATCAAATCGAGCCAACCGGGGCAATCGATTCTTTACCGTAATCCAGTATTCCATTGATATGACCAAGGCGCTACAAGAATTGGCTCGGGTGCTTCGCCCAGGCGGGCGGGTGGTAGTTATTCTAGGACATGAATCGAGAGTGCTCGGCGCAGCTTTCTACAATGCTGATATTGTTGAGAAAATCGCCCGTAGTTCTCAGATGTTTGATATCGTCCTTCGACAACAAAGAGTATTTACCAATCGCTTCGGTGAGTTAATTCGGGAGGATATCCTCAACCTGCAAAGGGAAACCTACAGAAACGATGAGCAGTTGGCCACAACTCTCGGCCGAGGTGTTGCTGGGGAAGCTCTCAATTCAGCACTGACAACTGTACCGAAAAGCAACTATGCACTGCTCATTGACGCAATTTCTCGAATTAATGAGATAACTGGCACTCCCGTGTTTAATAGTCTAGCATATGCCGCGTATCAGAGCCGAACTGAAGTGATGATGGTAAAGGAAAAAGAGGTGGCTCATGAGCAGTGACGCACCCATGCTTCCAACGCCCCATCTTGACAAGCTGAACGCCCTTCTTCGGAATCAACGGTTGCCTGTAGCGGATAAACCTAGGGTTGAGGAGGCACTAAAGCGCTACCATGAGTGGACGAAGGACATTGAGGCTGTTCACGGCGATCAGAGACAATCGGTGCGGAAGCTAGTGGATGCGACCAATCGATACAAGATGTTTATCGAGCTAGACCTCATATTCGATAGTCCGGAGGACTTCCTTTATCGGCAGAAAGGCCAGCTCAAACTAGACAATACAATTCTTGAGGAGTTCCTGCCACAGTTACTTTATCGAGGATTGAATTTGGCAGAGAGCGACTTTGAATTGGGGCCACGCAATACGTTTGCTGGCTTGAGCTTCATGTCGTCGCTTGCGTCTCCTGGAACAGGTGGACGTCCCACTCTCCGGACAAAAAATCAGGACTTCATACTCGGCAAGCGTCTGTACATAATGAGTTCATTTGATAAGGACTTCCACGATGCGGAGCGTGTGGAGTCTCACCTCGGATATGTGTGCATAGAATGTAAAACAAACTTGGATAAGACCATGTTCCAAGAGGCCGTTGCTACAAGCCGCGACCTCAAGATCGCAGTCCCCTCATCCCTTTACTTTCTTGTCTGTGAGTTTCTCGACATGACTCCGGTTTCCATCATATCAACACAGATTGATGACGTACTTATCGTTAGGAAAGCCAAGCGCATGACCTCGAATATCCGACAGGAGTATAGGGGTGCAGAGGAGAGGCGAAGACACAGAGACGAATATGTCGAGTTCCTCGATAGTTCCAAGTACTATGCGGACGTGTTCCAACGTATGATCGACAAGATTCAGCGTGTCGTTGATCAAAAAGACCCGGCTACGGACAAGGTATTGAAGCAAGGACATTTCTGAATAGACAATGTGCCTAACAAGCAGTTGCAGCCGACCTCGCTTCGCTCGGCGGCTGAACCGCAGGCCGTTATGAATAATACACCGAATTATCCCTCACATTTCAGCGCAATCTAAATGGGGAAATCCTTGACATTTCATGCCGCCTCGCCATACAGTACCTGCCTATAGAATAAGTACAGAAAATAGGTATAAAAATAGGTATTCGACGAAGAAAGAACGAGAATAATGAAAATACCCATCTACCAGGTTGATGCCTTTACCTCCGAAGTCTTCTCGGGTAATCCGGCCGCTGTTTGCATATTGGATTCGTGGATCGACGATAACATGCTTCAATCCATCGCTGCCGAGAATAACTTGTCAGAGACCGCCTTCCTCGTTCGCAATGACGACGGGTTTGATCTCCGATGGTTCACTCCGACGACTGAAGTTGCGCTTTGCGGGCACGCAACACTGGCGAGCGCTTTTGTCCTTTTCGCCTGCCAAGGCTGGTCGGAAGAGGAAATCCGTTTCCATACGAGGAAAAGCGGGCAACTCGTCGTTGGTAAACGCAACGGTCTTCTTGAAATGGATTTTCCCTCCAGACCTGCCCATAGCATGGTCCCGCCGTCTGGCCTAAAGGAGGCACTTGGTGCAACACCAATCGCAATACTGGGGTCCGTCGAAGATTTACTTGTGGTACTGGATAGCGAGAAGGCCGTTCGGGAACTTCAACCCGATTTTTTTGCACTTGAGCGGGTGGAGTGTCGTGGCATCATCGCGACGTCCAAGGGGAGTCGGAGTGACTTCGTATCAAGATTCTTCGCCCCCCGGCTTGGGATACCGGAAGATCCGGTTACAGGTTCTGCGCATTGTGTTTTGGTTCCATACTGGTCGAGCGAACTCCACAAGAAGAATCTACATGCGTTTCAGCTATCGAAGCGCGGCGGCGAGTTGTTCTGCGTCCATGCCGGAGATCGAGTAAAGATTTCTGGTAAGGCAGTACTCTATTTGGAAGGTGTGATAACCATATGAAACGTCGAACAAGCGCATGCACCGGATGCGCCAGAGCTGCGCCGGTGATATTTGCCGTCGAGAACTGCGAAGATATTACAAAGGGAAACGGATTTATCGCTAGCCAGAATCGGCGCAGGAAACTGAATGCTCAAGTTAGTTCTACTTCATCAACTTAAACTTCACCACATCCACCAGGCCTAGGTCGGTCAGCCTGAGCTCGGGAATCACGGGCAGGGCCAGGAAGGAGAGGATAGCAAATGGTGCTGGAGGCAAGTTCCCCAGGCCGGCAGCAGCCTTCTCCACTTGTTCATACTGGGATACGACTACCTCCAGCGGTTCAGGGGAAAGTAAGCCGGCGATGGGCAGGGGTAAAGAAGCGAGAATTTCCAGGTCGGCGTAAACAACGAGCCCGCCTTGCAGCCTATTAATTTCCTCGATTGCCTTGAGGATATCGAGGTCATTGGCACCCACCGCTACTATGTTATGAGAGTCGTGAGCCACTGACGAGGCCAACGCTCCCTTCTTCAAGCCGAATCCCTTTACTAAGCCTACTCCGATGTTACCGCTAGCCTTGTGGCGTTCCACCACCACCAGTTTTAGAATGTCTCTTTCCACGTCAGGCATCACCACCCCATCAACAACTTTCATCTTTTCCATCGTCTTCTTGGTGACTATCTGTCCGGGGACAATTTCGATAACTGGGTAGGTCTTATCGAAAGCGGCTATTTTCAGCGATTTCCCCATAGGAGGCTTAATGCGTACCGTGTCTCTTAGCTCCAGAGTAACAGGGGGCAAGGGAAACAAGGGCTTGCCTTGTCTTGCCACCAGCCTGCCCTGGTAGAAGACCATGTCTATCTCTAATTTAGCCAGGTCATTGGTGGTTATAAGATTGGCTATATAACCCGGGCCAATACCTCCTCTATCGTAAAGCCTGAAATACTCGGCAGCGTTAATCGTCGCCATCTGAATTGCGCGGACCGGCTCCAGCCCTCTGTTAATAGCCTTTCGTACCACAGCGTCAATATCGCCTTCACGAAGTAAATCAGAACAATTACGGTCGTCCACCACAAAGAAGCATCTTTTATAGGTATTATCGGTAACCAAAGGTAGAAGGGCATCCAGGTTCTTCTCGGAAGAGCCCTCCCGAATCATGAGGTACATACCCCGGCGCAACTTCTCCTTTCCCTCTTCCAAGGTAGTGGATTCGTGGTCAGAAAGAATGCCAGCGGACAAATAGGCATTTAGCTCCTTGCCAGCGAGTCCCGGAGCGTGCCCATCGATAACCTTGCCCTTAGAGGCGCCGATCTTTTGCAAAACCTCTTCATCCCCACTGACCACGCCGGGAAAGTTCATCATCTCTCCTAAGCCGATTATCTTAGGGTGAGCTAGAATTTTCTTTACTTCCTTAGAGCTGATTTGGGCGCCTGATGTCTCCAGGTGGGTTGCTGGCACGCATGACGGGGCCATGAATAGCATATCCAGTGGGAGTTTTCGCGCCAAATCCGTGACGAACTTTATTCCTTCAGATCCACAAACGTTGGCGATTTCATGTAAGTCAGTGACCACGGCCAGAGTGCCTCTGGGGACCACGGCCTGAGCGTACCTTGCCGGGTGAAGCATAGAGCTTTCTATATGCGTATGTCCGTTAATCAGCCCGGGAGCTAAAAACCTGCCTTGTAAATCGATAATTTCCCTTGCCTTATCATAATCCCCTACCCCGGCAATCCTATCGCCATAGATAGCCACGTCGGCTTGCTCTATTTCCCCAATAAAAGTATTTACTATCTGTGCATTTTTCAGGAGCAAGTCAGCGGGTATTTCCCCTCTGGCCACCGAAATAAGCTCCTTTAAATTCATCTCTTAATCCTCCAGGACACATATGTAAGGCAAATTGCGGAACCTCTGATTGAGGTCCAATCCATATCCCACGATAAATTTATTGGGCACGGTGAAGCCACGATAATCAATGGGTACTGGAACCCTGCGCCGAGACGGCTTGTCTGTTAGAGCACAGAGCTTCAGCGAAGCGGGCTGCTTCTTCTTTAAATAATCGAGTAAAAAAGAGATAGTAATTCCAGTATCCACAATATCCTCAATCACCAGGACATCTCTGCCTTTTACAGGAGTCTTGACCCCCTGAACTACTCTCACTTTGCCCGAACTCTCCCTGGCAGCGCCGTAGCTGGAGAGCCTGATAAAATCGATCTCCAGGGGCAAATCAAGATGGCGAATAAGGTCAGCCATAAACATAAAGGACCCTTTAAGAACGCCGATGAGCAAAGGCTGTTTACCTTGATAATCACTCCTGATTTCAGAAGCCAGCCTGGCTACAGCTTTAGCTATCTCGTCACGGCTGATCAGAATTTTGAGTTGCGGCTGAAAGGCCATCACATCTTTCCCAAACTGGTTACTATGATAACATAATTGCATCTGGTTACGGATGCTGCGGTGGTTGGACTTTTCCTGTGCCCTGTTGTATACTTAAATTAAGAGATTAAGATGCGGTCCAGCCTTATCGGGAAGATTGAAAAAGCCAAAAGATATGCTCAAGAACCAGGCCGTGTCACTTTCTCAGGTTTAACCGCTGTTTTCCATGGGGAAAACGATGACCATAAGCTAAGCTACGCCAATGGGAAATGGCATTGTACCTGCCATTTCTATTCTCAATGGGAGACATGTAGCCATATCATGGCACTCCAGCAAATTCTAGGCAACATGTTACCTAAGGAAGCTCTTGCCTCTCCTATTGAAACTGAAACTCAGCCCCCTGAGAAATAATCTAACGCTTCCGCCACGACAAACAGAGAGCCGGTAACGCAGATAATATCTGTCCTGTCTGCCAGGGACAAAGCTCGGGATATAGCTTCGCTTATAGTTTCTCTAATTTCAGGCTCAATGCCTCGCTTGTTGAACTCGGCAGCCAGGGTTGGAGGGGAAGCAGCACGGGAATGCGCTGTCCGTGTAACTATAACTTGAGGGGAAAGGGGAACTAACTCATTTATTATCCCTGGTATGTCCTTGTCAGAAGATGTCCCGAAAACAAGAAAAATCCGTTTGTGAGCGAAGTATGCTTTGATATTACTCACCAACCTTCTCATCGACGCTACATTATGGGCTCCATCAACCAACACCGTGGGGTTCTGCTGCAGGATATGAAATCGGCCAGGCCATTTTACTCGGGAAAGCCCTTGGGCAATATTAGTGGTTGAGATGG
>Ga0315533_1002825_pt1 | contig 11776 bp, 9 predicted proteins | sample SalMarSW160130MG_FD_203081 | JGI IMG/M metagenome (GOLD analysis project Ga0315533, IMG submission 203081) | Salt marsh sediment microbial communities from the Plum Island Ecosystem LTER, Massachusetts, United States - Salt Marsh Sediment SW1601-30 ...
GCTGCCAAGCTGGCCAAAGAGAAAGGCGCCGGCGTTGTGGCCTTTACCGGCACAGCCGACAGCAGACTTGAACAGATAGCCGATGTTTGTTTTTGTGCGAACGGCTCAACGGCACGCACCCAGGAGATACACCAGCTGGCTTATCATATAATCTGCGGTCTTGTTGAGCGAAACTTCAGCGATTAACAAAGGGAGGATAGAACTGATAGATATGTCCAGTAAAGCGATATTTCTTGACCGTGACGGGACTTTGATAGAGGACCCGGGCTATATCAATCATCCCGACCAGGTGAAGCTGCTTGACGGTTCTGCAGAAGCGCTTATCGAATTCAAGACCTTGGGTTACAAGAGCGTTGTTGTGTCAAACCAATCGGGTGTTGCGCGTGGGATGGTTACGGAGAAGGCTCTCATTGATATTCACAAGCGTTTAAAGCAATTGCTCGCTGAAAGAGGTGCATTTTTAGACGGGATTTATTACTGCCCTTATCATCCTGATGGAGTCGTGGCAAAATATCGCAAAGAAAGTGACTGGAGAAAGCCAAATCCCGGAATGCTGCTTGCTGCAGCCGAGGAAATGTCCCTCGACCTTGGTCAATCGTGGATGATTGGCAACAGCGGCCGGGATATTGAAGCCGGTTTTCAAGCCGGCTGCAAAACTATTTTAATCGAAGGCCCGTTATCACCTCATAAATCTTTTGAGCCGGGCCAGCCAAGGCCGGATTACAAAGCAGTAAATATCAAGGAAGCAGTGAACATAATCAAGCAATATAACCGCTCGACAAAAAAAACTGAACCAGAAATGCCGGATAAAGAATTTAACCCAAACGAACAAATTATGCAAATTGAACAGCCGGAACAAGCAGAAGAGGAGAACTCGAATATTATTGAAGAACCTGTTTCAACCATAGTTGAAGAGCCGACGGAATCGCCGGAATTTGAAGAAGGAAGCAACGATGAGCAGGAAACTCTTCTTGACGGAACGGAGCAATTGCTCAGCAGTATTCTGCGACAACTAAAGAGTATGCAACGGGCCGATATGTTCGGCGAGTTTTCGATGATGAAACTTATGGCCGGGATTGTGCAGATTGTTGTTCTGTGCTGTTTGCTTGTAACAATATGGTTTCTTTTGAGCCCGGACGGGCAGAATAATGCGGTTTTCGTATCACTTGGCTTCGCTATGGTCCTTCAGGTTATGGCGCTAACTTTTTACATAATGCACAGCCGAAAATAGAAATGTCTAAAACGGATTTTCTTTTACAAGATGCGGGATACGAATATTTTAGTATGGCTTCCTTCACCGATGGGTGATGCTATCCTGTGCACGCCTGCCTTGCGGGCTATCCGAAAACACTTCAAAGACAGTAGAATCACTTTTTTCGGCAGGGGGGCGGTTCGGCAGATTCTTTCACCAGGCGGTTTCAACGATGGCTGGCTGGAGCAAAGGAATAAAAATCCATTTGCAATCGCAAAAGAATTCAGGAAGCATAAATTTACACATTCGGTCCTTTTTAAGAATTCGTTCAGCTCGGCTCTTACAACATTTCTGGCGGGGATACCGTTTCGTATCGGTTATGACCGAGATGGGCGGGGTTTTTTGCTGACTAATAAAATCGAGCCACTGAGGCTATCCGACAGCAGATTTAAGCCCATATCAATGCTCGATTACTATCTTACAATAGCATCGCATCTAGGAGCCGAGACGGAAAACAGAAAGCTTGAACTGTCAGTCGAAGAACAAGAGGTCAGGAGCATGCAAGAAAAATTGCCGGACGTCGGCAAATCCAGTGGGCCAGTTGTCGTTCTTGTTCCTGGTGGTGCATTTGGGCCGAGCAAGTGCTGGCCAAGCGAAAGATTTGCACAAACAGCCGATTGGTTGATTGGCAACTACGAAGCAACTGTTGTCGTATCTGTGTCGCCACATCCTTCTGAAAGGAAAATCGCCAGAGAGATTTGCGCTTCGAGTAAGCAAAAACTTGTTAATTTGTCTGAAAAGCCGTTAAGACCGGGGGAGCTGAAGGCACTGTTTTCAAAGGCCGAGCTTGTCATAAGCAACGACACGGGGCCGCGTCATATTGCCGTAGCTCTGGGGCGCAAAGTTATTACTCTATTCGGCCCGAACGACCCTGCGTGGACAGAGACCGATTGCGAAAGTGAGATTCAAATTGTCGGCAATGTCGGATGTGCTCCCTGTGCCAGGCCGGTGTGCAGGAAATCGGAACACCTGTGTATGAAGGCAATTACCGTAGAAATGGTCTGCAAGGCGGCAAAAGAATTACTTGAGAATAAACGAAGCAGGGCAAAAGTTTTTGCTCGTCAGGAGTTTATCGAAACTTCAAAATCTTTTTTTCTTGATGCAGATTACAAAACCGGTTTTGAAGAAATGGGGCTAACTTCCATCGATTCTGTCTTTTCTTTCAACGCCGGCGAAAATCTCGTCAAGAATAATCTTGCTTCATACCGCAGCCGGCTGCAATTCGAAATCAATTCGCCAACAGCAACATTGTTTTTGAAGCGATACTACAAGCCGCCGATTTTTATACAGCTTAAGAACCGGCTCTCGGCACAAAGACGGGTAAGCTGCGGACTCTACGATATAGAGCCGGCAAGTGAACTGGCAGAAGCCGGGATAAAGACACCGAAAATTATCGCTTACGGCGAGCAGTGGCGGGGACTTTTCGAGAGCAGGAGCTTTATCATAACTGAGAAAATACCAGATGCTGAATCATTAGAAAGGCAACTTCCTGCGTATTTCAGCGGGCAGGTTACGACTGAAAAACTCGAACAAAGAAGAAATTTCATCCGCCAGTTAGCGGAGTTTATAGGAAAATTTCACAAGATGAACTACTGCCATCGGGACTTATACTTTTCACATATATTTTACAGCAAAAACGGTAAATTTTACCTGATAGACCTGGCAAGGGTTTTCAAGCCGAGAATCTTTCGCCAGCGGTACCTTATAAAAGATATTGCGCAGCTATATTATTCGGCACCGGGAAAGTACTTTTCCAAAACGGACCGGCTGCGTTTTTACCTTAAATATGTCGGCCACAAAAAGCTCACGATGAAAGACAAGATATTTATCCGCGAGGTTATAAATAAGGCGAGGCGCATAGCACGGCACGATGAGAAACACGGCAGGGCTGTCCCCTTTACAAGCTGAATAAATGAAGAAAAAAATTGCAATCATAATAGAAAGGGCAAATATAGCACTCGGAGGGGCGGAACGGTCAGTTTTCGAGCTGGCACCGGCATTATCATCGCTCGGTCTTGAAGTTGACATACTTGCTGCAAAAGGCGGAACCAATGCAAAGAACATTCATATTCTGTGTCAGGATTTGCCGGGTAACCGTGTTGACCTGCTCAGATTTGAAAAGGCAATAAAAAAACACCTGTCGGAAAATCAATATACCCTGGTTCACAGTGTTTTGCCGTTTGATTTTGCTGATGTTTATCAGCCGCGAGGAGGCACATACGCCGAATCGATTTTACGCAATGCCGCCAGCTATGAAAATAAGCTTATCGAGTCTTATAAGAGACTGACGGCCTTTGCCAATTTCCGCCGAGCGACCCTTTTGCGTGCTGAGCGGCAATTGTGCAAGGAGCCGAATGGGCCGGTAATCACCGCACTTTCGCAATACGTCGCTGAGCAATTCAAAAAACATTATGGGCTTGATGATGAGCGGATAAAGGTTATACATAACGGCGTTAGAATACACAAACAAATCGATAACAAAGAAGCAGACAAATACCGCACGGAGATACTGACTCGATTAGGACTTAAAGAGGCGGATGAGCCGGTGCTTTTTCTTTTTGCAGCGCACAATTTCAGGTTAAAAGGGCTGGCTGCAGGAATAAAAGCAATGCAACAGGTAGCGGCAAATTCCAATACGCAACGGCAGGGGTATTTAATAGTGGCCGGTAACGGGAAGATACACAGGTATCAACGACTTGCCAAAAAACTCGGGGCCCACAGAAAAATTCTTTTCTTAGGAGCTGTTCGCCATATTCAAAATGTTCTTTCAATAGTTGATGTTGCTATATTACCTACATTCTACGACCCGTGCAGCAGATTCATCCTCGAAGCATTAGCAGCACAAAAGCCGGTGATAACCACGAGGTTTAATGGGGCGACTGATTTATTCGTTGATAAACGGCACGGCAGGGTGGTAGATTCGCCGGAGAATACCGGCGCACTGGCGGAAGCTATCGGCTATTTCTCGGATACAAACAATATACAAAAGGCATCGCAGGCGATCATTGCAGATAATATCAGGGAAAATATTTCTATCAGCAGGGTCGCCAAACAACTTGAGTCTCTTTACGAATCTATATTGCAAAAGAAAGGCAGGTATTAGCCACGAAGACACCAAGACACAAAGATATTAAAAGTAAAAATAAGAAATATCAGCCTTATTATTTGTGACTTGGTGGTAAAAACAAAAGGAAAAGCCCAAACTAATGTACCCGGATTTCCAATATTTATCCGACGTTTGCACGCCTTTCGTGTGGTGGATTTGTCTGGCGGATTTGTCCACCGAACTGTTGGCGAATTAAGTTTGGCCATTAAAAAAGGGAGAACCTGATATGAATGCAATCGACATTCTCAAGAAATTCTCGTTGTCTATCAAGCAACTTGAAGGACAAATCAATGCTCAATCAAGTTCTGAATTCGAGCGTCAATTTCGTGAACTCTTTTCTACACCAACAGCGAAATCTGCCGCCAATTGCGTCTATGTTTGGTACACTCAAAAGCCGATACATAGGTTGAAGGATTTAAGTAATATCATTTATATTGGAGAGACAATCCAATCTCTTCACGATCGACATGCAGGATATGCGGCTGTTGAAGCGAACGATTCCAACTTCGCTCGATATCATCATATCATAAGTAATTTTGGACCAATAGAAGTGTACTATTGTGAATGCGACAAACCAAAGGATCGCGAAAGAGAACTTCTTAAAATGTACTTTGAAAATCATCTCGAGATTCCACCCTTAAATAGGAAATCATAGTGAATAAAGCCTGCGTGCCTAACCAGCAACTCAAGCTGACGGAATGGGCGTGATATAAATCTGGGGACACCATACCGGGGAAGTAGGGGAAATAGAGGACAAGCCCCCTTCGACGCACTACGTTTGCTCAGGGCTTCGTTAAAATATAAGATAAGAAATCCGGGATTATTGTAATTCGAGGAAGATTTTGATATTATCACTGAATCGGAAGATATTGTAGCATAGCCGATCGTTTAATACCTGCCGCGACGGTGCGCTGGCACGGCGGGTGGGAAATGTCAGATGTATATAATTTTTGCTATTGCTATTATAGCGGCGTATTTACTCGGCTCGATACCGTTTGGGCTTATAATAGCCAAAGCACATAACAAAGACCTGCGAAGTATCGGCTCGGGTAATATCGGTGCGACCAATGTCGCCCGTGCATTAGGCAGAAAATGGGCATATCTTTGTTTTCTGCTCGATGTGCTTAAAGGTTTTATCCCAATGCTTGCTAGTGTTTTCACGGGCTGGAAGCCCGTGATACTTTTGGCAGTTGGCATAGCAGCAATTTTGGGCCATATCTTCCCTGTATATGTGAAATTCAAAGGCGGCAAAGGTGTAGCAACCAGTCTTGGAGTAGCACTGGGGCTTTGGCCTTACTATACAATTTGTGCACTTATCGCTTTCGGGATTTGGCTGGTGTTTGTTTTGATTTGGCGATATGTCTCGCTGGCTTCAATTGTCGCCTCAATTTCTTTTCCCGTGACATTGTTTCTTGCTATATTGTCGAAACCGGGATGGAATTTTATCACCCTGTGGCCGTTGCTTATTGCAGCGACTGCAATACCGCTGATGGTTATTATCCGGCACTGGGAAAATATAAAGAGGTTATTGGCAGGTACTGAAAGTAAGGTTTTAGAGCAAAGGCATTAGAGACAGTTTCAGAGATAAATGGAGAAGCAGGGGGGCGAGCCAATCACAAAACAATACCCCAACTATTATTAGTGGCTTAATATAATTTTATTTTTTGCCCCAAATAAACCTCGGTGAGGCAGTTTGACCAATCCCTTTTTGACTGGCGCCCCCCATTTAACAATGGAACACTTAAAACTTAGCGTCCCCCCAATTAACTTCTTAGCTTAAATCGGACGCTGCTACGCTTATTATCGGCCAAAACGGGTAAAAATACCTATATCAAATGCCTACAATTGGCAACAAAAAACCCTATTATTGGACGGATGATATCCTTTTACAGGACAAATAAACCCCCATTTTCTGGTTAGAATATATATAATGTAAAGAATATCGACAAAAAGACCGGCTTCTCTTTAGTTTTAGATGTAAAAATTTCTGTTTATTGTTTTGCTGTGTCCTGACAGGAGCTTTATGTTTCAAGCGAGGCCAAACCACCAACAATGGCAATTTTAACAAGCTCCGCTACACTGTGGGCGTCGAGTTTATTCATGATTTTGCGGCGGTTCGCTTCGATGGCCTTGACACTTACGTGCAGCTCTAAAGCAATCGTTTTCGTGCTCTTTCCTTCAGCTATAAGCTGCAGGACCTCGCGCTCTCGGGTTGTTAAGCTCTGAATAGGTGATTCGGAGGTTGGTTCTATTCCCTTTATGAAGGAATTAACTACTTCGCCGGCTATTTTGGGGCTGAGGTATTTGCCGCCGGAACTTACGGTTCGTATGCTTTCGGCAAGCTCATCGAAGAGACTATCCTTTAATACGTATCCCAATGCCCCGGCCTTGAGCATATCCACGACAAACATAGTATTAGAATGAACGGAGAGTGCAGTAACCCTGGTTTGCGGGAACTCACGAACAATCTGCTTTGTTGCATCGATACCATTCAGATTCGGCATAGTTACATCCATAACGACTACATCCGGCTGTAGTTTTCGCACGAGGTCAATCGCTATTCGGCCGTCTCCCGCTTCACCAACCACTTCCATATCAGTTTGTTGCTGCAGCATGTTCTTCAGAAGCTGCCGCAACAGCCGCTCGTCCTCGACCAGTAAAATTCTTATACTCATAATTATTACCTCCGACTTTATTTTTCCCGCTTTAGAGGTGCAGTAATGGTAATTCTGGTACCGTGGCCCGGGGCAGAGTTAATCTCGAAACGTCCGCCCAATAATTCCAGACGCTGACGGATACTAAAAAGACCAAACGCACCTGTTCTTACCGCCATACCCGTAACTTTGACGGGGTCAAATCCCCACCCATCGTCTTCAACAGTGACCTGTATCTGTTCTGCAACTTTGCTGATAGATACCTTTACATTTTTTGCCTGTGCATGCTTGATGACATTGAACAGCAGCTCACGTATATCCCGGAATAAAAAGACCCGCATATCATCATTTAGCGGTTTTTTCTGGCCATCGTCTATAAACACTGTTTTGATTCCGTGTTTATTCTGGACTTGTTCGATAAGCCATTCGGCCACAGCTTTTTCAAGACCTAACTCATACAAAATAGGAGAACTCAAATCAAATGTCAATGTTCTTGCCTCCTGGATGTTTTGGCCAAGCAGCTCACAGACCTCGTCGAGGATATTGGCCAGCTCCCCTGGAGGTGTAGATGCACGGAGTTCATCCAATTTCATTTTTGATATAACCAGTGACTGGTCGATTGAGGTATGCAGTTCTGTGGCGATGCGATGCCTTTCGCTTTCTTCGGCCAGGGTTAATTGAGAAGCGAGAGACTTAAGCTGCTCTTGATAATCAATAAGTTTTTCCTCCGTCTGCTTACGCTCAGTGATGTTGTAAGCAACCTCAATTGCACCGATAACGCTGCCGGTCTCATCTTTCACAGGGGCTGCTCTTGACAGCCAAGAACCTATATCTGGAGGCCAGTGTGGTTGATTTTTTGGCGTTAATTCGGCACTTTGTGGTTCACCGGTTTCCATCGTCTTTGTGACTGGGCAGTCTTTACAAAGTCTGTCGAGACCCCAGGCATGGTAACACTTCTTTCCTTTTAGCTCTGATAGCGATAAGCCAGTTGCTTTCAGATATGCCCTATTAGCCCATAGGATATTGTTATCTTTATCATGATAAGCGATTATTTCACTAGCATTATCTAAAACTAAAGTCTTTTCATGTTCCGATTTTTGCAGCACCTCCTCCATCTTTTTGTGTTCGGTGATATCCATCCCTGAGCTCAAGGTGGCCATAACGTCGCCCTTATCATCTCGTAATACTGTATTATGCCAGGCGATGAGTCTTTCGTCACCACTTTTGGTCAAAACAGGATTTTCATAATACTCAGGTCCATCAGCATCTCCGGCCAGAACCTTATTAAAAATTTCTTTTATATTATCCCTAACACTTTTGGGCAGGAAATTATTAAACCAGTTTTTGCCGAGGATTTCATCCTCGGTGTAGCCCAGTACCTCACAACCTTTCCTGTTTATAAGACCGACTCTTCCTTCGGAGTCGATAGCTACCATTATAACCGCCGCTACATCGAGATATTTTTGGGCTTTATCTCTTTCTCTTTTCAGGGCCAGCTCGGCCTGTTTGCGCCGGGTGATATCGAGTCCGTACACATTGACGTAGTTTGCATCCACTACAGGTGCGAACGTCAGAGAGAATATTCGAGAGTTATACTCAAGCTCGGTATCTTTACTTAAGCCGGTTTTTAGGACATCGGCAATGAATTCGCACCATTTATCCGGTAAACGTTTGCCCGGCTCGGTTGTCCATGCATTCAATAAAGTCAGCCCGGCATCATTGCTGTATATTACTATACCATCTTTTGAGATTCGCAAAACAGGATTTGGGTTCTCACTGGGAAACTTTGCCAGCGCCCTGATTTTTTCCTGGCTGGCCCTTAGCTGCTGGTTAGTTGCCTGTAATTGCTGGTTCGCAGCTTTTAGCTGTTGTTCACTGGCCTGCAATTGCTGATTTGCGGCTTTTAGCTGCTGCTCGCTGGCCTGTAATTGCTGGTTTGCGGCTTTTAGCTGCTGCTCGCTGGCCTGCAGTTGCTGGAAAGCAGCTTTCAATGATTCTTCGGCCTTCTTGCGTTCAGTGATGTCTTGGACAATCTCGATGAATCCTGTTATAGCGCCGTCTGAATCAAGAGTTGGAAAGGTCTGAAAGCGGACTGAAAAGCGACTGCCATCATCACGGACTTTCTCAGTCTCGATTTCAGCCGGTCGGCCGGTTGCTATAGCTTGGGTACCGGGGCAATGATGACATATTGTCTTTCGCTTTTGGAATTCCCGAAAGCACTTTTTGCCGATAAGCCCAGAGGCAGGCTTTTGGAAGAATTTACTCATCATGTTGTTGACCAAAAGAATCTTGTGATTGAGGCCTATCAGAGCAAAGCCGAAGTGGTCGTTTTCCATTATAGCTCGATACAAATCCCTCTGGTTCCGGAAGTTTTCCTCTGGTTTTTTCTGCTCGGAGATTTCGGCCTGAAGCTCCTGGATAGTGGCTCTTAGCTGCTGCTCTGTGTCGCCAATCTTATCCTTTTTCGAAGGATGTTTTTTTTGCCTGGGCATCCTTTATCCCCCTGATTCACAGCAACCAAAAGAAAAAACTTATTGTGTAGTTCTATTTGCTTTCCACATCGGCTTTTCGCTCTGGTCACCTTCGGCGCAATATATGGTTCCCTGCCCGACATCGACAGAGATGCTTTTTCTGTCTGTTCCACCGAGCGACTGGGCTGTTACCTTCAGGTTCTTTTTCTCAAGAAGAGCCAGAATCGAATCGATATTGTCTTCGCAAATAGTATCATCTTTTCCATTTAGAACATTTGCCCCGCCAACCAGGAACACTTTGATGCTGCCGTTTTGCGAACCCAAATGCCTTATTTCGCTTAGTAGGGTGTTAATGGCATTGGCCGCATATTTGTTTTTTTCATCGCTATTCTTGTTTGAAGGTGCTCTGCCGGGCAACATAATATGCGCCAGTGCGCCAATTTTTTTCTTAACATCGTAGAAGGCAACGGCAACGCAGGAACCTATAGCCCTCGATTGCAATATTACCTGCCCCTGGCCCACCCCGACTTCGCCAATCCGGACGTCGATAGTTTGTTTCATCTCGCTTTTGTTTTCTTTAAATGTTGACCAATGCCAATTTCAATACTCGCACATTCCAAATTCCCTTTATGTGTGCCTGCGCTATTTGAATTTTCGACAGATTTTCCGCTGAAATTGTTTAGTTTGCCCCCAGGTGCATCTCTTTAGTGTACATAGCAGATAACAGGCCGAAAGTCAAGTGCTTTTTCGGCCAGGAATGTCAGAAATTTTTGAAATGGTTTTAGCTTGCGTCTGCAGGAATAATGCAAAGAAATTTCAAAAGTGAACCACCTGTATTTTTGAAGCAGTGCTCCTTACCGCCAGGCACAAATATCACAAAATCGGTATTAAATGGGTGTTCTTTCCCCTCATAAACAAAGATACCCTTTCCTTCTACAACGAAAACCTCATGTTCGTGGGAATGAGTGTGCAGAGGAGTGAAGCCGCCGGGCTGCAATTCAAACATCCGCATTGCGTAGTTTTTTGCACCATCGGCTTTTGAAATAAGCCATCTTATATCGACGTCTTTTGCTCCTTCGATTTTCACCGGTTGTTTGACAATGTTGCTGCTTTTTTCTATCTTCATTATTTGACCCTTTTGAAAATCATCTGTCACCCTGGGCGGAGCGAAGGGTCTGGCTTATATTACTGTTTTTGAGATTAGCATCTCATTCACTGGCCGGATTCTTCGGCTTCGCTTCAGAATGACACACATAATTTAAGCTATGATAAAACACCTTTTCTCACCCCAGTTTCTTGTCGAGAATTTCAGAAACCACTTTCGGATTTGCCCGGCCTTTGGTTTTTTGCATAACCTGGCCGAGCAAAAAGCCGCGTGCTTTACTGCTTTTCTTGCCGCCGCTGGTAACATCTTCGACCGCCTGAAGATTTTCCTTCAATACCTCGTCAACAATTTTTTCCAGCTCACCGGCATCACTTTTTTGAATTAGGTTATGCTCCGCGGCGATTTCTTCAGGGGTTTTGTCCGAATCTGTAACAGTGATAGCAGCTATCGTGCTCGATGCAGTGGCGCTGACAACGCCACCGGTAATCATTTTAGCCAATTGAGCTACTTTCTCGGGAGTTACACCAAGGTCAGAGACACTGCAACCTTTTTCATTGGCCAGCTTTTGGTAATCCTGGGTTACAAGGTTGCAGATTTTTTTCGGGTCTCCGCCGGCTTTAACGGATGCATCAAAAAATTCCGCTGTCGAGCGTTCCGCCGTCAAAACGCCTGCGTCATAATCACTCAAGCCATATTCGGTAACAAATCGAATCTGTTTTTTTATTGGCAGCTCGCACATCCGAGAACGTATATCCGAAAGCCACGAATCCGTCAATTCAACCGGCACGAGGTCCGGCTCAGGGAAATATCTGTAGTCGTGCGCCTCCTCTTTTTCTCTCTGCAGGATGGTCATCTCTTTTTCATCATCCCAGCCGCGTGTGGATTTATTGCCCATTTCCATCGTTTGGCCGGTTTCGAGAAATTCATCGAGCTGTCTCTGAGCTTCGTAATCAATACTTCTTTCTAATGCTCTGAAACTATTGAGATTTTTGACCTCGACAATCGGCGTTTTGTATTCGGGTTCGTCCCTGGTGACAATCAGGTTGATATTCGGCTCGAATCTCATATGGCCTTTTTGCATATCGGCTTCGGAGACGCCGAGGTATCTTACCATTCGTTGCAGCTCTACTGCCAGTGCTCGGGTCTCGGCGCCGCTGTTCATATCCGGCTCGGTAACAATCTCCAGCA
>Ga0315533_1002826_pt1 | contig 11773 bp, 11 predicted proteins | sample SalMarSW160130MG_FD_203081 | JGI IMG/M metagenome (GOLD analysis project Ga0315533, IMG submission 203081) | Salt marsh sediment microbial communities from the Plum Island Ecosystem LTER, Massachusetts, United States - Salt Marsh Sediment SW1601-30 ...
TTCCAAAGCCTATAAGGAGGCTCAGGGGATTATGGGTAAGGCCGACGCTGAGGCGATAAAAATCTATGCCGAGGCCTATTCGAAGGACCCTGAGTTCTATTCCTTCTTAAAGACGCTCGAAAGCTATGAGCAGAACCTAAAGGATTCCAGTACCGTGATACTTTCGACCGACAGCGATTACTTAAAGTATCTAAAGAGCGGCGCAGAGCCCCCGCAGTGATGGTTTGTTTGAACCACTTATGAAAAGCAACTCGGAACATAAACATCAACGTCGGCCTTGTTCTCGATAAAACTCACAAGACCTCCGGTATGGTCTGCGTGTATACGAGAGAGCACAACTATACTAATACTGCTCGGCTCGATGCCCACCGGCCCATATTGGTCAAAAGCTTCAAACCGTCAGAGCCCGTATCGAACAAAATCTCGCTGCCCGCTACCTTCTTTGCAGTCTCAGCCAACAATCAAAACTACACCTCTGGTCGTCTGAACGAAAACAGCAGTATTTTTTATTAGCATAAACAGCCTTTTTGCGTATAATGTAGCCTTTGGCTGTTTCGAAAATAAACAACAATCTAATCCGGGAGCAAAGATAAGAGTTGATATGGTAAACTTAAAGGGCACAAGCTGGCAGCAGCGGTATTCTATGAAGGAAATCTTCACACTTCGCTGCAGAATCCTCGACAAAACCGGAATGCTCGCAAAACTATGCGAGCTGATTGCACAAAACGGCGGCCACGTTGGCGAAATTAAGCTCATCGCCACAGAGCAAAAACACCAGATTCGCGATATTACTGTTTATCTGCCGGATAGAGAAAATCTTAATAATCTGCTCGATGCGATAAAAGCCGCTGACGGCCTCGATGTTATAAACATCACAAACGAAACGCTCCGGACACACCATCGCGGCTCTATCGATGTTGTCAGCAGAATGCCGATTCGAAGTCTCACAGACCTTCGAATGGTCTACACACCCGGGGTAGCAGAGGTCTGCGAAAATATTCAAAACGACCCGAAAGCCGCCTGGGAGCTGACAGGAATCTGTGACAGAGTCGCAATAGTAACCAACGGCACAGCCGTCCTCGGCCTCGGTGACATCGGGCCATTAGCCTCGCTGCCCGTTATGGAAGGCAAGGCTTCGATACTCGCCGAATTTGTAAATATCAGCGCCTTTCCGATACTGATAGACACAAAAGACGCTGATGTATTCGTAGAGACCGTCGTTAGAATCGCTTCCGGTTTCGGCCTTATACAGCTCGAAGATGTCGCTGCGCCGAAATGTTTCGAAATCGAGGATAAGCTCAAAGAAAAGCTGAACATCCCCGTCTTCCACGACGACCAGCACGGCACCGCCACCATTGTGCTCGCTGCACTTATCAACGCACTCAAATATACGAACAAAAAGAAAGAAGACTGCTCGGTACTTATGCTCGGCGCAGGAGCTGCCGGCATCGCCGTTAGTAAAATCCTTCTCGAATTCGGCGTGGGTGACATAGTTTTATATGACTCAAGCGGCCCCATCTACCGCGGCAGAAAAGAAAGGATGAACAAATACAAAATGCAAATCGCAGAGCTCACCAATAAAAATAACCAGAAATGTCCGCTCGCCGAAGGCTTTAAGGAAAAAGATATTTTCATAGGTGTGACAAAGCCGAACCTGGTCAGCAAAGATATGATTGCCTCTATGAACAAGGACCCGATTGTATTTCCGCTCGCGAATCCGGTTGGCGAGATAAGCAAACAGGACGCTCTTGATGCCGGCGCCGCAATCACCGCTGACGGCAGGGATTGCAATAACGCCCAGGCATATCCAGGCATTTTCAGAGGCGCACTCGACGCAAAAGCAACGCAGATAACTATGCAAATGAAAATGGCCGCCGCAGAAAAAATCGCAGAGCTCGCCGAACAAAACGCCCTGCTGCCGGATGCCCTGGATATGGAAATCCATAAAAAGATAGCCCAGGCCGTCGCCGACACCTGGAAAAATAAAAAAAGCTGAGCCGAATTCAGCTTTGTTCTTTTCACCGGGGAAACGAAAACAAAACCAAAAAAATTAATCTTTTGAAGGATTAAACTTTTGAAAACCCGATTTGCACCGATAATAAATGTAATAAGTATCTCTGCAAAAAGCCGTTTTGAAACATAAAAAACAAAGGTATTATTATGGATTTGATTAAGAAAATCAAAGACGCCGAGCAGCAGGTCAAAAAAATCGCCGAGCAGGCCAAAAATCAGGCCGCTGAAGAAGAACAAAAATTCAATCAGAAAAAAATCAGCACCCTCGAGAAGGCCGAAATACAAAGGAAAAAAGACACCGACGACGCCGTCGAACAGGCCGCCTCACAGGCCCAGGTAAAGCTCGAAAAACTGAAACAACAAACTCAAAAACAAAAACAGCAGCTGCAAAAAAAAGCCGATGAAAAAAAAGAACAGTCAGTCAAAAAGATTGTCAACTACCTGAAGAGCTAACCTATGGCAATTGCTAAAATGACAAAAGTTCTTATCGTAAGTCACCGCAGCGAGGCAGCAGAGCTGCTCGAAGAAATCCAGCAGAGCTCCATCCTCGAAGTCCTCGATGCCGCACGAACAGCCGTCAGCAAACAATGGCCTGAGCTTATCGTCGAGGCAAAAAAACCAAAAGACATCGAAGAGCTCACCGACAGGCTCGAAAAAAGTGTAAAATTCCTCGAAACACAAACCAAAGAAAAAAAATCCCTGCTTGACGCCCTCGCTCCCCGAACAGTCATAGAAGACAAACAATACTCGCAGATAGTTTCGAGCGAGGAAGTCCTCACACTGCTCGAACAGGCAGAAAAAACCGCCGCCGAAATACAGCAGCTCGAAGCCGAAAGAGATAACTGCCTGAACATTTCGGAGATGTTAAAACCCTGGAAAAATCTAAAAACACATCTCGAAGAGCTGACCGATTCAGGCCATACCCGCTGCTTTGTCGGCCTGGTCCCGGATAAAACCATCGAAAATCTAAAACAGCAGCTAAGCAAAACTGCATCAGCACTGCAAATTGTCGGTAACGATAAATCCCTCTATGCATCCGTTGTTATCTGCCTGAAGGAAAATGCTGCAGAGATTCAAAAGCTTCTGCGTTCTGCTGAATTTGCCCCTGTAACTTTCGAAAAAATGACCGGAACTGCAGCGCAGATAATACAGCAGCAAACTGAAAAGCTTGGTGAAATAAAAACGGCACTATCCAAAGAGAGAAAAAAAGCAGCCGACCTGGCCGGCGAACAATTTAAGCTAAAAATCCTCTTCGACCACTATCGGAATCTGCTCACAAGGGAACAAACAAGGGCCCACGCACCAATTACAACATACACAATTCTGCTCGAAGGCTGGGTGAAAGAAAAAGATTACCCGGCTCTCGAGAATATCGTATCAGGATTCAGTGCTTCGATGGTTAGGGAAATAAAGCCGCGTGAAGATGAAGAAATTCCCATCGAGATAGAAAACAAATCCCTTGTCAAGCCTTTCGAGGTAATCACCCGGCTGTACGGTATGCCGCAGCATCTGAATGTTGACCCGACCGTTTTTCTTGCACCGTTTTTCGCTGTATTTTTCGGGATGTGTTTGGCTGACGCCGGTTACGGCCTGATGATGATTGCCATCACAATCTTCTTTCTCAAAAAAATTCAGGGTGACAAGAAGCTGATGCTGATGCTCTCAATATGCGCCGTTGCAACCGTTGTTGTAGGCGCATTAACCGGCGGATGGTTCGGTGACGCATTCGAGAAATTTTTTCCTGCCCTGCTGCCCTTGAGAGAGAAGCTGATGTGGTTCGACCCCTTCAAAGACCCGATTAAGTTCTTTATATTAGCTATCGGCCTGGGTTATTTTCAAATCCTCACAGGCCTTTTCATCGCTTTCATACATAACCTAAAGCAAAGGCAATATATCGCCGCCGTCTGTGACCAGCTAACCTGGCTGGTTATGCTGAACTCACTTGTTATATTCGGAGCAGGCAAGGCAGATGTCGTCCCTCGACAAATCGGCACAATCATCGGCTACACGGCACTTATTCCCGCCGTCACAATCTTCATCTTAAGTCACCGCGAAGGCGGCTTGGCCGCTCGCCTGGGAATGGGCTTCTACAATCTTTTCAGCTCGATATTTTATCTCGGCGACGTGCTCAGTTATCTACGATTGATGGCGCTCGGAATGGTTAGTGCAGGCCTTGCTATGGCAATTAATGTAATCGCAAAAATCGCACGTGAAATCCCGGCCGTTGGATTGATTGTTATGATACTAATACTTGTCGGCGGACATATATTCAACCTGCTGCTGGCAATTCTCAGCGCTTTCGTGCATACTCTTCGATTGCAGTACGTTGAGTTTTTCCCGAAGTTTTTGATAGGCGGCGGAAGAGAATTCAAACCGCTGTCGAAAGAATACAAATACACTTATGTAAAAAAAACTTAAAACTATTTTTTAAGAAAGAGAGGTTACAGGTATGGAGTACGGAATGGCATTGGCATTATTGGGTGCCGGATTAGCCGCTTTTCTCGCGGGTGTCGGTTCTGCATTCGGAATCAGTATTGCCGGCAGAAGTGCCACCGGTGTCTTAAGCGAGAAGCCGGAAAGATACGGCCAGATGTTTATTATGGTCGTCCTGCCGGGCACGCAGGGCTTCTACGGCTTTTTAGGGGCTTTTATTGTTATGCTGAAGCTCAATTTCTTCGGCGGCGGCCTGAGTGAGGAAGTAAGCTTCAAGCTCGGCCTGCAGATACTCGTCGCGTGTCTGCCCATTGCAATCGCAGGACTCCTAAGCGCTATTCAGCAGGGCAAGGTCTGCGCCGGCGGTATCCTGATGGCGGCAAACAGGCCGGAAATGGCCTTCAAAGCAGGTGTCGTTTATGCAGTTATGGTCGAAATCTACGCAATCCTCGGACTGCTGGTGACACTGTTTATTCTCTGGTTCGGCATAAGCTGGCCCGCACCTGTCGCTGCAGCCGTCTGATTAAAAACTGCCCTTAACTATAAATACGGATAACCATTATGGAAGCTGAACAGGTCATAGAAAAAATACTCTCGGATGCAGAAGCCGAAGCTGAAAAAATAATAAAACAAACAGAAAAGCAAATTGCCTCTGAGCAAAAAGCTCTTGATAAGCAATTAAGCGATTACAAAAAAGAAACCGGCTCGCTCGCAAAAAAGGCCGCCGACGAAAAACAGGCTCACCTGCTCGCAGAGGCAAGAATGAAGCTCGCAAAAGAAATCCTCGCTGAAAAAAGAAAAATCCTCGACGGTCTTTTCGAAGATGCAAAAAAACGGTTAGAAAAACTGCCGGACGAAGAGTATAAAAACCTGATGACAAAACTTATGTTAAAATCCGTTCAAACAGGCACCGAAGAGGTCATCGTAGGAAAAAATGAAACCCGAATAAATGCAGACTTCATAAGCCGGATAAACAATACTCTTCAGCAGCAAAGCAGCAAAAAGGCAGAACTGAAGCTGTCGGACGAAAAACAGGACATCACCGGCGGCTTCATATTAAAGCGCGGCAAAATTAAAACCAACGCCTCTGTTAACGTCCTGCTCGAACAGGCGAAAAGGGATTTGGAAATCGAGCTGGCCAGGGATTTATTCTCCTGAAAAAATACTTAAATGAACCAGGCAATTAAACAACCTGACCTAAACTTCTTCAGATACCCGCCGATAGGTACTGACGACTGGCGCTACGCCTACGCCACAGCCCGCTGCAGGGCTCTGCAGTCACAGATGTTAAGCAATGCCGAACTGCTCGATTTGGCAAACGCCGAAAACTACACCGCCGCCGCAGAGCTGCTCTCACAAACACAATACGCCCTGCCGCAGGCAGGTGCAAACCTCAATGACCTCGAAAATATCCTTATACAAAGAAGAACAGAGCTCAGAGTGCTCTTCAAAAAGCTGATAATCGATGAAGGCATCATCGAGCCGCTGATAATTCGCGAGGACTTCGCCAATATGAGACTGGCCCTGCGAAGAAAGCTCACCGAAAAACCCGTCGGCGTCGATTACAGCAATGACGGCTCAATCCCCGCTGAAGACTTTGAAAAAATCTTCGAAGAAGAAAATTACAGCCCCCTGCCCTACCATATGAGAGAGGCTATCGAAAGGGCCGTCCTCGCATACTACCAGGACAAAGATATCCGGCAAATCGATTACGCACTCGACTATACGCACTTCGAACATAAGCTAAACGGAGCGCTGCAATTAAAAAACATTTTTATGATAGAGCTGTTCAGAATCCAAATCGACCTCAACAATATCAAGACTATGCTCCGCCTGAAATTCACCGAATCCGAGGTTCGCGATGTATTTATATTCGGCGGCTATCTTAATATCCGTGAACTGAAAACCGCCCTCGACGCAGATTTAGAGGCTGTAAAAAATATGTTCGCACAAACACCATACAAAGAAATCTTCGAGCAGGGTATAAATTATCTTACCGAGAATAACTCATTTATCAAACTCGAGCAAAGATGCGATGAGCACCTCTCAGGCTTTCTGAAAACCACGAACAATATAACAGCCGGCCCGCAGCCAATCATCGCTTATCTGTTAGGCAAAGAAGCTGAAATTCGCAAGCTCAGGCTTATCCTGACCGCGAAAAAGAACGAGCTGGACAAACAGCTCATACTTGACCGTATAGGAAACTAAAAAATACGAAACACGAGCCACGGGACGCGAAAAAATGGAAGGAAAAGTAGCAGTATTAGGCAGCATTGATTTCGTTAAGCCGTTCTCGGCCATCGGTGCCGATACCTTCGCTGTCGGCGAAAACAGCAACGAGATACAACAAAACGCTAAAAAAATCCTCGAACAAAAGTACGCTCTCATCATCGTCGCCGAAGACGTCGCACCATCAGCCGAGCAAATCTTCGCCGATATCCAAAAAGACCCTACTCCAGCGGTCATTGTCGTACCCTTTACGACCGAATCGAAAGGCTTCGCAACAAAAGAGCTCGGCAAGGTCCTTAAAATGGCTACCGGTATAAATATTCTGGAAAACAAGTAAAAAGTTTTAATTCTTTTTTGAAATATAGGGAAGGCTTAAAAATGGCGGAAAACAAAGAGGCAAGAATCGTTAAAGTCGCCGGCCCCGTCGTCGTCGCTGAAGGTATGACCGGCTCAAGAATGTACGACGTCGTAAAAGTCGGTAAACTAAATCTCATCGGTGAAATCGTCGAGCTGCACGACGACCTCGCTTCAATCCAGGTTTACGAGGAGACAGGCGGTATCGGCCCGGGTGAGCCCGTCGTCGACACCAAGGCGCCTCTGAGCGTCGAGCTCGGCCCCGGTCTGATAGAGAGCATATATGACGGCATCCAGAGACCGCTGCCCGCTCTTTACGACGCTGAAGGTCACTCTATGAGCAGAGGCACAACCGCTCCCGGCCTGAATAGAGAAAAAAAATGGAACTTCAAACCCTTGGTTGATAACGGCTCGAAAGTCAAGCCCGGTGACATCATCGGCGAAGTCCCCGAAACAACACTCATCAAACACAAAATTATGATTCCGCCTAAAGTTCAGGGAACTATCGAAGGCCTCAAGGAAGGCGATTATACTGTCGATGAGCAAATCGCCACCGTCAAAACCAAAGACGGAACCGAGCACAAAATAGCCCTTATGCAGAAATGGCCTGTCCGAAACGCAAGACCCGTCATCCAGAGGCTCGCTCCGAACAAAGTTCTCCTTACCGGCCAGCGTGTCATCGACACATTCTTCCCCATAGCAAAAGGCGGCACCGCCTGCGTCCCCGGCCCGTTCGGTAGCGGTAAAACCGTCGTTCAGCACCAGCTTTCAAAATGGGTCGATGCCGACATCGTCGTCTATGTCGGCTGCGGTGAACGTGGTAACGAAATGACCGACGTGCTCGCCGAATTTCCCAAACTCAAGGACCCTCACTCAGGCCAGCCCCTTATGAAACGCTCAGTCCTTATCGCAAACACTTCCAATATGCCCGTCGCCGCACGCGAGGCATCCGTCTATACAGGAATCACAATCGCAGAATACTTCAGGGATATGGGCCACACCGTCGCTCTGATGGCCGACAGTACCAGCCGATGGGCCGAGGCTATGAGGGAAATCTCCACCCGACTCGAAGAGATGCCCGCCGAAGAAGGATACCCCGCATACTTAGCTGCAAGAATCGCTTCCTTCTACGAGAGAGCCGGCAGGGTAAACTGCATCGGCTCTCCAAAAAGAGAGGCAGCCCTGTCAATCATCGGTGCCGTAAGCCCGCCCGGCGGAGACCTCTCCGACTCGGTCGTACAGGCAACTCTGCACGTCGTCAAGGTCTTCTGGTCTCTGCAGGCCAGACTCGCATATCAAAGACACTTCCCGGCTATCGACTGGCTCACAAGCTATTCATTTTATAAGGAATACCTCAAAGACTCCTTCGAGGACAAGGAAAAGGGAGCGCATATGGACAGGCTCATCATCGAAGCTATGAGCCTGCTCGAACAGGAATCAAGCCTTTTGGAAATCGTCCGACTCGTCGGAGCTGAAGCCCTTTCACCCGCCGACAGAGTCGCCCTCGAAACCGCCCGTTCCATCCGCGAAGATTATCTCCATCAAAACGCTTTTCACGAGGTCGATACCTTCACCTCTCTCGAGAAACAATACGAAATGCTGCTTACCGTCCTGCACTTTCACAAAACAGCTCTCGAAGCCGTCAACGCCGGCACTGATACAAGCGAAATCTTCAAGCTCGAAGTAAGAGAGCAAATCGCAAGAGCTAAATATATCCCGCAGGACCAGCTGCAGAAAATCACCCAGATAAGAGAAACCATCGACAAACAAATTAACCAGTTGCGAACCTCAGTGACAGCTTAAAAATATGCAGAACAGGAGTATAAAATGCTGAAGGAATATCAGACAGTAACAAACATTTATGGGCCGCTGATGCTCGTCGAGATGGTCGACGAGGCAAAGTACGGCCATATCGTTGACATCGAGCTCGGTGACGGCACGATACGTCACGGCCAGATTCTGCAGGTCGAAAACGACAAAGTCCTCGTCCAGGTCTTCGAAGGCACCGAGGGTATCGACGTGAAAGACAGCACCGTACGGTTTCTCGGCAGACCTCTCGAATTCGGCCTGTCCGGTGACATTCTCGGCAGAGTCTTTTCAGGCCTCGGCGTCCCCAGGGACGGCGGCCCCGAAATCATCGCCGAAAAGTATATGAACATCAACGGCAATCCCATCAATCCTTTCGGCCGCGACTACCCCAACGAATTCATCCAGACCGGCATCTCAACCATTGACGGCCTTAATCCGCTCGTGCGAGGTCAGAAGCTGCCAGTCTTCTCCGGAGCAGGCCTGCCGCACGACAACATCACCGCCCAGCTCGCACGCCAGGCCACCGTTCTCGGCAAGGGCGAGGAATTCGCCGTCGTCTTCGCAGCTATGGGTATCACCTTCGAAGCCGCTCAGTTCTTCATTAACGACCTGACCGAAACCGGTGCCATTGAACGGGCCGTGATGTTCATAAATCTTGCCAACAACCCCGCAATAGAGCGCATCGCAACGCCGCGCTTCGCACTCACCGCAGCCGAATACCTCGCCTTCGAACACGATATGCACGTGCTTGTTATCCTCAACGATATGACAAACTACTGCGAGGCCCTTCGTGAAATAAGTGCAGCCCGCAAGGAGGTCCCCGGCCGAAGAGGCTATCCCGGCTATCTCTACACCGACCTCGCAACGGTCTATGAAAGAGCAGGCAGAATAAAAAAGAAAAAAGGCTCAATCACTTTGGTACCTGTCCTGACTATGCCCGAAGACGACAAAACTCACCCCGTCCCCGACCTCACCGGCTATATCACTGAAGGCCAGATAATCCTTTCACGCTCTCTGCACAGAAAAGCTGTCTCTCCGCCCGTCGACGTCCTGCCCTCGCTCTCGCGATTAAAAGACAAAGGTATCGGCGAAGGTAAAACTCGCGAAGACCACGCCGACCTGTACAACCAGCTTTACGCCGCATACGCTCGCGGCAAGGAAGCGCAGGAGCTCGCCACAATTATGGGCGAAGCCGCCCTTTCCGATGAAGACAAAAAGTATATGACCTTCGCAAACAATTTCGAAGCCGAGTATATCTCACAGGGCTATTATGAAAACAGAACCATTGAGCAGACTCTCAATCTGGGCTGGAAACTTCTAAGTATGTTCGAAAACGTTGAATTGAAACGTATCGACATAAAGCTCATAGAAAAATATATGCAAAAATTCCGTAAAACAAAAGAACCGGAGAAAGAAAAAGAACCAGAAGACGTACAAACAAAAGAGGAATAAAACGGGAAATAAACAATGCAAATCAGTGTAAATGCAACAAGAATGGAGCTGTTACTTCTGCGTCGGCGGCTGGCACTCGCCGTTCGAGGCCATCATCTGCTCAGCGAAAAACGCGATGAAATCTCTCGTCAGCTCATCCAGATTGCCCACGAGATTCAGCCGCTCCGCAAAAAGGTTGAAGCTCAGCTACTCGAGACTTGCCGCCGTTTTATGCTCGCCCGTGCCTCTATGGAGCCGGAGGACATAAAGGCTGCACTCGAAATACCGACGAAAAAATTCAGACTCGCCATAAAATTCGCTTCCATTATGAACGTCAGTGTCCCCGAATTCGAAAAGCAGACCTCAGGCGAGATAATCTGTTACGGCTTCGCAACTACTTCCGGCGAGCTTGACGTCGCGCTGTTGTCACTTGAGAAAGCCTTTGACGACATTATTGCCCTTGCCGAGAAGGAAAGGCAGGCAAGACTGCTCGGAACCGAGCTTCAGATGACTCGCCGAAGGGTAAATGTCCTCGAGCACGTCGTCATCCCGAATATGAAGGACTCCATAAAATACATCTTCTCCAAACTCGGCGAGGCTGAGCGTGACAACATCACTCGTCTTATGAAAATCGCCGACATCATAAGAAAATAATTTTCCCCCTATTCTAAAGGCTTATTGCCCCTATGACTTAACATAACTTTATGTCGCTGCTCTATTCAAATCATTCACTTGTAATTTGCCTACTGTGTAAATACAATTGCCTGAAATCAACCTTATGATATAATATCAAATCGGCAAAATGATAAGGTTAATCCGAAATGCTGCAAAATAATAAAATTGATTCAAACCAGCCTGCTTGTTTCACTCATCTGGCCCGGACTGTGCTGACGGCTTTCCTCCTGACTTTCATCTGCGCCAGGGTCATTGTTTTTCTGATTATGTCCCGGCAAATACCAGACCTGTATCTGCACCTCGGAGGCACGCATGTTCATCACCTCAACTACGGCATTTTTTTGCTATCAGCCGTTGGAGGTTATCTGTTGCTGGTACGCCCTGCCGGCCGAAAACTTGCTAAAGCGGCTACTTTCTATGGAATAGGTATGGCTCTGACCTTTGATGAATTCGGAATGTGGATACACCTCGGCGGCAGTTACTGGCAGCGGGCAAGCTGGGATGCTGTCATCGTTCTGGCAGCCGTTTTTGGTCTTATCGCTTTTGCTCCCTCTCTGAAAAAATTCCGCCCTCACTATTGGCTGACCGGAGTTGCTCTGTTGCTGGTTGTAGTAATCTTCTTTTTTATGCTTTACAAATCCTTTAGCTATGCAGGCAAACATATTCAGCCAAAATTACAGAAAATCGAATCTACCGCCCCGCGTTAAACCTTCTATTGAAAATTACAAACAACTTTTATTTTCTGTGTCGCAGCCGATAAATCAAGGCCAGCACCTCAGCAACCGCAACGTAGAGCACCTCCGGTATCGCTCCGCCGGTATCAACGGTT
>Ga0315533_1002827_pt1 | contig 11770 bp, 17 predicted proteins | sample SalMarSW160130MG_FD_203081 | JGI IMG/M metagenome (GOLD analysis project Ga0315533, IMG submission 203081) | Salt marsh sediment microbial communities from the Plum Island Ecosystem LTER, Massachusetts, United States - Salt Marsh Sediment SW1601-30 ...
GAGTTCGATTAGCCTGAGCTGGAGCTACAATAATGAGGTGATTCAGCCGGGAGCTGCTGTTCCTGTGACGTTTACGCTGTCAGTGGATCCGGGTATCGCTGGGGTGAACAGCTTCAGTTTTGACATCGTTGTTCAGGGGGTCGCTTGATGCGTGCTTTAGCTAAGCGATTTGGGTTGCTTCCGAAGTGGATGCGGGAGCTGATCCGTGAGGATATGGAGACTGCCTTCGAGAATCGGATCAGGGTGATGGAGAGGGTGAACTGTGGCGTATAGTTTAGCTGCTGATGTGAAGGTTATTCTGCATATTGCAGTTGAGGACCTGACTTTTGATGCTGAGGTTGAAGCCTGTATTGCTTCTGCTGATGCTTTGGTTGATGGTTTGCTGAAGAAGTTGGGTTTGACTGTTCCGGCGAGTGTTCCGCAGCTTGTTGAGGATGCTAGCTGCTATTTTGCTGCTTGGCTGTTTCGTCACCGTAGGGATCCTGAGGCTGCTGAGGTGTTCTGGGCTGAGGCTCACAAGTTCCTTGATGCCTACGTTGAGGGCGAGGAGGAGATCGCATTCAAGGTTGGGAGCTCTGCATGATTGAGGTTGACGTGTCAACTCGTGGCCTCGAGTTTGATGAGGTAGCTGAGATTCTGGGTAAGGACCTTAAGCGGAAGCTGGTTGAGCGGCTTGCTGAAGTTGCATATTATGAGGCGTTCTATGGGGCTCCCTGGAGGACAGGGAAGTTGGCGCGGTCAATTGTTTCAGAGGTGGATGAGGATGGTGAAGCATCGATTAAGGCTTTGGCGCCTCATGCAGTGTACGTGATCAAGGGTACGGCGCCTCATGAGATCCGTCCAATAAACGCTAGCTGTTTAGCGTTTAAGGCAGCTGGCGGAGACATGGTGTTTACGAAGCTTGTGCGGCATCCGGGAACGAAGCCTAACCCGTTCCTGCAGCGTGCAGTGGACAAGGCTCGAGAGAAGGTGGAAGAGCTTTTTGATGAACTTTTCGAGGAGATGATTGGGCTACAATGAGTTTCTATGCGTGTTACAAGGCTGTTTTCGATGCTGTGAAGGCTACAGTTGAGACGAAGAGCGCTATTGAGACTGTGATTTTGGGGGAGAGGTTCACTGTTGGCGGGTTGCCTAAGGCGATCTTGAATGCTGAGCCGGCGCCGATTGGTCAGGCGACTATGGGTGAGCTGCTTGAGGTGAAAGTGAGGGGCAGTATTGTCCTGGTGATTCTTGAGTACGAGCCGAAAGACTGGTTCACGGATATTATCTCAGTCATGGGCGACGTCGTGGATGCAATACTCGAGGATCGCACTTTAGGTGGCGTAGCTTTTGATTGCAGACCTACCGGTTTTGCTCCTGGAGAGATCAAGTTTAAGGAGAAGGTGTTTTTTGGCGGGGTTGTCCGCTGGGAGGCGATTGTTCACCATGCACCGTGACCTGCGGTTGATCCTGTTGAAGCGGCTGGTTAATGTTCCTCTGATGCTTGTGGATCTTCTGTTGCCTGAGCCTAAAACTGGAAAGTTTCCTCAAACTCAGATGTTAGGGCGAATGAATGCCCGGATGCTGAAGGTATATCATCTTGATTGTCTGCAGGGAACTTTCGGAAAGCAGCCTGACGGCAATTTTGAGAGGCTTCTGAGGGTAGGCTTCAAGGTTTTGGCGCGGATCAGCGAGGATGATCCGTATTACAGGAAGTGGGTCGGCTTGGTTATGTTGCTTGCTGCTGACGAGTGGGCTGGTCGGGAGAAGGATCCGCAGCGGCTTAAGAGGCAGATCAAGGAGATGTGGCACATGGACATCGACTGTTTGCCTGATGAGCTGATTGCCGCGCACGTTGATGATTTTGCGGAGGATGCTCTCTGCGATTTTTTGGGGAACTTGGCTAGAGTGGAAGTTGGGGATATCCCATCTTTCCTAGACCAAAAAAATTGATGGAGGAAAAAAAGGAAAATGAGTGTACCCGTATTGGGAAGGAATGCTCGTCTCTACAAGGACGGTATTGTGATTGGCTACGGAAAAAACATCAGCGTCAAAGCTAGTGCGGAGCTAATCAAAGAGTATTCGATGGATTCGTTGACGCCCTGTATCGTTGCGCCTGGCAAGCAATCGTTCGGTTGGAGCGCCGATAAACTCTACATTGATGGTGCTTGGATGACTTTGCTTTTGGATGGCACCGAATTTGAGATAGTGTTTCAGCCCGCTGGATCTTACGTGTCTGTGCCTTACGAGGTTTGGAACGGCTGTGTGGTCCTGAATGATGAGCGCACTGCTGGAGAAACTGGCGGAGTTCTCGAGAAGGTCAACGGTGAAGCAACTAGCGTTACTGTACATGACGCCTAAGCGTGACGAGACATGGCACCTAAGAAGAAGTCTAACGATGAGTTGGCGGCTGAGTATGCGGCTAAGTTAGCGGAGCATGAAGAGGCACAGAATGCGAAGGGCAGAATCTTTGACCCTATGCAGCTTGTAGCACGTGCTGACAAGATCGTAACTGTTGATCATCCAACATTGGGAAAGCTACGGTTTGGTGAGTTGCAGTTTGAGGATGCCTTTGAGATCAATGAGGCTAAGACGGACCTAGAGAAGACTGAGATATCAGCTTGGCTTATGATGCGCAAAGCTTACCCTGATCTACCAAAAGACTTTCTGAAGCGTATGCCGCTGATTGAAGGCGCTGCGCTGATTGACTTTCTGACGAAGCAGCCGGCTTTTTTATCAGCTCGGAAGAGCTCTGCAGTTGGATCAAAGCGAACCCGGAAGCGCAAGACCTCGGCATGATTCTGCACAAGTTCCCACAGTTCACCTTCGAATCATTGAGCAAGCTAACTGTCATGCAAGTTAGGTTTCTTTCCGCGTGGGCATGGTGGCACCATAATCTGAGGAGAAAATGAAATTGAGTCAGCAGTTAGAGATCAACATCAAAGCAGTCGATAATGCAAGCAAGATAGTAGCGGATGCCAGCAACAAAGTAGCCTCCAGCATGAAAAGTGTAGAGGATGCTAACAAGCGAGTTACAGAGGCTAATCGGCAGGTTTCGGAGAGCGCCAGGGACATAGCCAATTCTCTCTCAGATTCGGAACGGAAGCAACTCGATAATGTTTCAGCATCTCAGCAGTTAGAGGCAGCTGAGCAGCGGGTAGTAACAACAAAAAAGGCGCTTAACAATGCTGTGCGTGAGCATGGGGCTGCTAGCGAAGAGGCTACTCGGGCTCTTCGTGAGTATAATGCTGCTCAGAGCGAAGCTGCGGGTCTTAGTCGGCAGCTTGGCAGTAGCATTCAGGAAACTACACGGTCAACTAAGGATTTGGTTGTTGGGTTCAGCGGGGTTGCGACCTCCGCTTTTTCGTTGTATGGTGCCTATGATCGTCTCGGCGCTGCGCAACTTAGTATTGACAAAGCGAATGTTACTGTTAAGTCGTCTTTGGCTTCTGTGGAGAATGCTCAGAAGCGGCTTAATGATGCGATCCAGAAGTATGGCTCAAACAGCGAAGAGGCTAAAACTGCAGCGCGAGATCTTGGGATTGCCCAGGAGAGATATCAGATTGCAGCTGATAATGCCGAGAATGCCCAAAACAACCTCAATAGTACCATGATTCAGGGAGCATTGCAGGTAGTTCCCACGGCAATTACTATGGTTGATAATCTCAGCAAGACGTGGAAGAATTTTCCGGATATGAGTGGGACGTTGAAGAGCCTGAGTTCCAATGTTGCTGGGGTTGGGTCGGCAGCTAAAACTGCGGCGTTGGGTGTCGGTGCCTTTGTGGGCGGCTTCATGATCGCGGACACACTTTTCAGCGCTATTCCTGAGGATCTAAGGGCTATTGCAGGCGCCCTTACGGCGTCTATCGCAGCCATTGTGGCTGCTACGATTGCTTGGATGGCGTTTCATGGAACCATGACTGTGGGGGTTGCAGTTCCCATTATTTTGGCTGCTGTTGGCGTAGGAATCGCTGGTGTAAAAGCTGCTGTGGGTATGGCGAGGGGAGGGGTCATCCGGGAGCCTACTTTGGTTCTGGCTGGTGAGGCTGGTCCTGAAATTTATGCGCCTCTTGACAGATTCGAGAATATGGTAGGCGGAGCCGGAGGAACGCAGCATATCACAATCTACCCAACGATACATATTGGGAACATCAGCAGCGAGTTAGACCTGCCGCAAGTGCAAGATACTGTAAGCAAGGGAATTGCTGAGGGTTTGCGGAGGCGGCTGCCGTGAGCTATGTTATTGGTGGTGTGACTTTGCCTTATGCGCCTTCTCGTGCAACTAAGAGGAATCCTGCGAAGGTGGAAGAGTTCGAGCTTGATGGGTTGCCGATCCTGATTGTTCCTGGGCATGGCGCTATTGAGTTGAGCTTCGAAGGCAGTTTTGTTGGCGTCAAGTCAACGATTGAATCGAGCTATCTTTTGCCTCTAGAGGCATTAAAGGGCACAGAGGTAACTCTTTCGTGTCCTGATTCCCGGTATGATGGGGACTGGATACTTGCTGATTTCGTCTATGTGGAAGTGAACGCGAAGCAGTTCAATTATACGATTAAGTTGCTGATGGGGAGCAGCCACATAATCCTGTAGGGGTAATTTTTGATGGGAAAATGGAAGCTCGAATATGCTGATGGTGAAAATTGGGTTGAGTTCACTGGCAGAGTGGAGGAGGTTATGGAGGAGCTTAATGGCCACGAAGAGGCTACCTTCTTTATTCTCAATACGTCTGCGAATCGGACGTTTGTTGCGTCTGATCAGATAATTAAGGTCTCTTTTGATGGTACGCAGCTCTACCTTGGTGTTCTCTATGATATTGAGTACTCGAGGAAGCAGCTGAAGTGTATTGTTTACAATGGCATCTATGAGCGGTTGAAGCGGCGGGTTATTTCCGGAAAGTATCTTGGGTTGATGGCTAGTTCGGTTGCCGATTTTATTCGTGTTGCTGCTGGGCTAACTTACATGGTGGATTGTCCTGCGGATAATGTGGATATGATTTATGATCAGACTCTCTGTTTTGATGCTACCGTGCAGCTCGCTGAGGTGCTGAATAAGGATCGCTGGGTAGAAAATGGAGAGAATCTGCATATCGGCGATAGGGGCTCTGCTCAGAGTTTTGATGGTAACATCGCTAATGTGAGTGAGCGGGCTGTGGCTCGCAGCAAGAAGCGGGACAAAGTGCACGTTCGAGGCGTAAGCTATGAGGGAGAGGAGATCATGGGTTACGCCGGAGACGGTGATGATGTTGCTGTGTTCTGGTATGATGTTCCAGCTACGGAGTATACTCTGTATGCGCTTGCTGTTCAGAAACTTGCGGAAATTAATATGGATGATGGCAACGTTGTTCTAACCTGCCCTATTACGTCTGGGTATCATCTGCATCCGGGCGACACGATTACTTTGTCGAAGCCTGAGCTTAATTTGGATGGCTCCTACAAGATCGTGAAGATTACGAAGCACCGTAAAACGGTGGATATTGAGGTTACGCGCAAGAAGAGGACTACTGAGGATGTTCTTGCTGAGCTTAGCAAGAATACTGGTCAAGCGGTGAGTTTTAGTTCTGCTATTGTGGAGATGGTTGAAACAATGAATTTGAAACCGGCTTTAGTATCTGGCGCGGCAGTGAAAACCGCGAATAATCTCGTGACAACATATCTGAAGAACTCGTGCATTTTGCCGATTGGCGTGGCTGTTGCTTCTCCTACTGGAAGCATGAACAGTTACGAGGGTGGCTACATTGCATTGGCTCTGATTGAAAAGAATGGTGCTGGAGAACGCGATTTAGCCAGGGATATTTTGGATGAGTTTGCGGAGATCCAGAATGCTGATGGTAGCTGGTATCAGCAGTATAATCCTTATCTTAACGCTGCTGGTGTTCATGACCGTATTGATACTGTCGGCGGCGGGTATAGTGGAGATTTGAAGGTTGACAGTGGCGCTGCGTTGCTTGCTTGGGCTATGAGCCGCTATGATGAGGTGACATCTGGTACTCGTTACCAGTCAGTTGTTCAAAAAGCGATGAATTTTCTGCGTGATCTGCAGTATGCGCATCAGGTTGCCCATAGCACTTCCCTTCTTGGGAACCTTGTTTATGAGGGGACGATTGATACTATTGCGTTGGCTGCTGATTGCGCTGAGTGTCTGCTTTCGATGAAAGTTGCTATGGATGCTTACGGTGATGCATTAACGACGGATCCAGCTGCCTATAGCGTCAAAACGATGGCAAATGACTTGTACTATGCGCTTTGCGTGTTCAGTTGGACAGGGGATGCAGGGCGTTACTATGCAACAAGTTACCCGATTGGCGAGCAAACTGAGATTCCATTTACGTACAAGGAGAAGCTTAGTTTCACAGCAGCTCTCTGCGCTTGGGCAAACTATGTTTTCGCAACCAGCAGCTACCTTACTACCAGCGATTATTCGAGTCAAGCAGAAAAGGCGCTGGACTTCATCAATACGATCACGGCTGGGCAGTGGGGTGGACAACAATACTGTCCGTATGTCGGCAATGCTGATGAAACTCAGGAAGAGTTTGCTGGCTATACAGCGTTGATGACGATCGCCATGGATGCTGTGAATTCTTCGAAGTATGCTGTTATGATCGCGAAGGGGGTTGGATTGTTGCGTTGGATGGCTCTTGAGGACGGCAGAATCTATGATATTGTGAAGCCTAATGGGGAACTTTTGGTTTCGAAGTTGTCAGCTTCTGAGGAGGGTTACGGCTTCATGAGTTTGCCTGTTGCGCTTGGGTTGTTAGCAGGAGCATAACAAGAATGGTGAAGAGAAATCGTTTGAAAAAGGTGTTCGATAGTTTGCGTCCGGGGGATCTGGTTTGTGTTGAGTGGTGTGATGCGAGCGTAGGCAAGAGTTCGGGATCTGGGGTCAGCATTGATGTGCCAGTGAAGAGCTGGGGCGTGTATGTGGGCTTGTTTGGGGAGCGGGCTAAGCATATTGTTTTGGCGCAGAACAGTTTCAAGTATTCAGATGGACTTTTCGATCTGGATTACACTGCTATTCCCGCAAGCTGGGCACTTGACCTAACGGTAATTGCGAAGAGTCACCTTCCCGAGAATGTTGCGAAGAATCTGGTTAACAGTTTTTTGCTTGGCGGTCGCCGGGCGTTCAATCATCAGCGGATGTTCCAGAGGAGGGCAAGCATTCATGAGAGATCCGATTAAGCGTGCTTTGGCTCGGAAGCGTGTTAGCCGTGGACATGTGACAGTTGATGAGCCTAATCCGAAGCTTGTGCTTGTTGTGAAGTTTGGGGTTTGCATGACTGTCTGTTTTTCGGGGCTGGAGCTGGTGCATATTCTGTTGCTTGGAAGCTGGAACAGTGAAGTCTTTGCGGCGATCTCAGGTTTGACTGGGACTATATCTGGGATTTTTGTGGGGCAGAAGGCTTAGAGAGAGGTTGGTGAAAGTATTGGCGAAGAGGAGTAGAACTGAGCAGAAGTTGGCGGTTTTGGATGCTTGCATGGTTCCGCTGAAGGTTACTACTTTGATGTATCGTACTAACATGAATTGTGTAGTACTGAAGGAATTTGCTGAGGAGCTGGTTGGGAAGGGGTTGCTGACAAAAACTGTAATTAGAAAAAGGGTGTTTTTCAGGATATCTGCGAGCGGTTATGCTGTTTTGAGTCAATGGCGCCAGATTGAAGCTAGTTTGGGGGCTTGACTTGTTTTGGTGGGTATGCGTTGGAGTGCTGAGGATGTGAAGAGGCTTGGGGAGCTGGTTGCTGAGGGAAAGAATGCTGATCAAATCGCTAAATTGATGGAGAAGAGTTATGCCTCTGTTACTTCGAAGATGAAGCGGCTAAATTTGGTTGTGGATGATAATAATAGTGGTTCTGCGGAGTCTCTGTTATTATCGTCTCCTTTGGTGTTGCCTGAGGAGCTTCCGAGTGTGGAGACTGTTTTGAAGACGGCTGCTGCTGCGTTGAAGGCTTTGGAGAGGCCTGGTTTGTCGAAGACTGAGGTTATGCGGTTGCGGGCTTTGATTCAGTCGGCTGCTGTGTATCAGGTGCGGATCGCTGAGTACATGGATTATCGCAGGATTGAAGCTAAATTGATTGATTTGGATGAGAAATATGAGAGGCTCGTTAGGGAAAGACGCAAGGACACTAAGACCTAGCCAGTTTGGTGGGCGTAATAGGCGTCTTGAGGGCAACGCTGCTGAAGTTGACGAGTTAGAAGTGAAAGAGACCCGGAAGGCTACTGGAGACTATGGAGAGTTTTGTCGTGAGTTTCTGAAGTTTGTGCCTTTCAGTTATCAGGATGAGTTGATTGAGCTTTACAAGGAGCACCAGTTTGTTGCTGCTCGATGGTGTCGTCAGAGTGGGAAAAGCTGGATTGCTTCCGGGTTGTTTCTGACTGATGCTATCGCTAATGATGATTTTCATTTGGCTGTTGTTGGTCCCTCGTGGCGCCAAACAAAACTGAACATTCGCAGGATCAGCATGTTCGAGAAGCGGCTGCCTAAGAGCATGTATCTGAAGCCTCAGAAGACTAAGCTCGAGTTTCCTAATGGTAGCGTGATTGAGGCTTTCCCCAATAATGCAGATACTATCCGCGGCTACACTCTGGATCGTATTTGGTGGGATGAAGTCAATTTTACGGCTAATGATGTGGATCTGATGGACGCGATCTTGTTTGCTTTGGGGACTACTAACGGTAAGCTGCTGGCTACGAGTACGCCCTTCAATACTGATAGCCTGTTCTGGAAGATGTGTAATCACAAGGACTATACCGACTTTGCTAGGCATCATGTTCCTTTTGGGCGTGTTATTGCTCCTGATGGTCCCTGGAGCGCCGCATTCCTGAATAAGATTCGGAGACAGTTTGGCGAGGACCAGATGAGATGGCGCCGTGAGATGGAGGCTGAGTGGACTGAGGACGAAGACACCTGGCTAGCTATGTCTTTGATTGCTGCTTGCATTGGGACTGAGAAGAATTGTGGTGAGGATCTGCAGCCGTGGGACCCAACTAAGGGTTATAGTGGGGAGCTGTTTGCTGGGATAGATTTGGCTCAGACCCGGGACTATTGCGTTTTGGCTGTGTCGGAGCGATTGAATGATGTTCTGAGGCTTCGGCATCTCAAAATTTTTCGTCAACCCACAATGTACGCTACTGTGATCGGCTACCTGAAGGCTCTGCAGGATAGGTGGGAAGGCTTCCAGAGGGTTAGGGTAGACAACACTCGGGAAGGTCCGTCTATTATTTCGGATATGGAGGAAGCTGGGATCAGCAACGTGGAGGGAGTTATCTTCACGACGTCGCGGAAGAGTGAGATGGCTAGCTTATTGAAGCAGCGTATGATGAATCAGCGGTTTTTCTATCCGTTCTTGACTTGGGAGAAGCCCTACAGGGGGGATATCTGCAGCGAAATGAATATTGAACGGTTTGAGCTGCGGAGAGATGGCGCCATTAGTTATAGTCATCCTCGTGGATCACATGACGATGTATTCTGGGCAGTAGCCTTGTCAGTTTACGCTACAGTTGAAATGAAGAAATTTGATTTAGAGGGATTCGTGTTTGGTTAGAATTGAAACTAAGAAGATGAAGCAACGATTCGCCTTAATTGCTGACTATGATATTGTTTTGTCTACTTGCAGCGGTGGCAAAGACAGTTTCGTTTCAAGTTTTCTTGCTAGCCACTTCGTTGATCCCGAAAAATTATATATTCTTTATTTTTCTAGTCCCTGGGACTTTCCTGGATCTCGGGAGCTTGTTGAAAAATTCTGTGTTGAACGTGGCTTAAATTTGATTGTTACTGCCCCAAACGTGGACATTAACAAGTTTTGTGTTTCTTATGGTCCTCCGAATCAGAGGAGTCGGTGGTGTATTTGGAAGATCAAAGCTGATCCGACAAGGAAGGTTATTGCCCAGTTTCCTGACAAAAAAATATTGTTTGTTGATGGGAGCAGACAGGAAGAATCGTATCAGAGGAGGAATATTCCGCTTTTTGAGGAAAAAAGGTTTAATGATCGGGATGTGCTGCATCCGATTTTTGATTGGTCCGAGAAGAGAGTGTGGACTGTTATGAGGTCATTTTGTCTTCCTATTCATTCTGTTTATCGTTGGTCAAATCGTTTGAGTTGCTTCTGTTGTCCGCTGCAGACTGATTCTGCTTGGCTTAGTCTTAGGCGTTTTCATCCGGACCTGTTTGAGCAGGCATTGAAGCTGGAGCGTGAATGCGGTAAACCGTTTAGGCGCGGCTATCAGTTTTTGAAGGACCTGGAGGCTCCGCAGGTAAAAACGGGTTTACGGGAGCCCCGCAAGATGTCTCTGAGGTTCGATAGACGAGGGTTGAGTTTGTTGACTCCATGCGATTTTGAGGGTTTGGAATAAAATGCGGAGAAGAGAGTATTTTAGGATCAGGAAGTTTGCTCGGCGTTATGATCGGGAGTCGGGCAAGTTTACCTTCAATATTAGCTACGAAACTAGGACAGATTTGACTCCGAGAACTATTCAAGTTGCTGAGGCTTTTGGGATGGGGATCAGCGACTTTCAGAAGCATGTTCTCTACGATAATGTTGAGTTGCAGATTGGACCTCACGACGTCGTGTATCTTACGGGCGACAGCGGTAGCGGGAAGAGTGTGCTGCTGAAGGCTGTTGTGCGGGATTTGAACCCGCAAGAAGCTGCTAAGATGTCTGATGTTGAGGTGGATCCTGACTTGCCGCTGATCGACACTGTCGGCAAAACAACCGAAGAGGGCTTGAAGCTGCTGAGCAAAGTTGGATTAAATGATGCCTTCCTGTTTGTGCGCCGCTATAGTCAGCTCAGTGATGGGCAGAGATACCGGTATCGTCTCGCCAAGCTGATTGAGTCCGGGGCTCAGTGGTGGATCATGGACGAGTTCTGTGCAACTCTAGATCGGGAGACTGCTAAGATCGTTGCCTACAATGTGCAGAAACTCGCCAGGAAGCTCGGCAAAGCAGTTGTTGCAGCGACTACGCATACGGATCTCTTTGAGGATCTGGCTCCCAGCGTTCACATTCACAAGCGATTCGGCAGAGAGATAGATGTCAAATATTATCCAAATCTGGTGCGCGCGCAATGCAGTTTGCTTGATGAGATGAAGGTTGAAGAGGGCACATACGAGGATTGGAAGGAAGTTGCGCCCTTTCATTATCGTAGCCACCGGATCGCGTTTTTGCAGAAGGTTTTTGTTTTGAAGCGTGGGGATCGGGTTTGTGGGGCAGTCGTTTATGTTTGTCCTATGAGTGCGGCTCCTGGCCGTAGCACAGTTTTGAAGCTTGAGAGTATGAAGGAGTTGAATGAGAAGCTGACAAGAATAGCTCGGGTTGTTGTGCATCCGAAATACAGGACTATTGGCGCATCCGTGAAGTTGCTGAGGGAGAGTTTGCCTCTTTGTGGGAAGCCCTATGCTGAGATGATTGCTGTTATGGCTCGGTATAATCCGTTTGCTGAGCATGCTGGGATGCGGAGGGTACTCGAGTCTGAGGTTGCTCCGGAGATTTTGGTTGCTGTTGAAAAACTTGGGGAGCTGGGGTTCACTAACTATTTGCTCGCTGTTCCGGACTATAACTTTGAAAAACTCGAGGGGAAGGTTCAGCAGGTGAAGGAGGTTCTGGGCTGTTTTGGATATCCGTATAATAGGCGGATTGCTGGGGCGCATGGAAACTTCAAGAAAAAAGATTATGTCGCCTGGCTTGCGGGTGCTGAAAGGGAGGAGTTGGCTAGGGCGCTTACGCGGTTGGCTCAGTTGAATCAATCGAAGGTGTATCTGTTTTGGAGCCACGAAGAGTCTACTTAGTTCATCAGCTGAAATGTA
>Ga0315533_1002830_pt1 | contig 11763 bp, 12 predicted proteins | sample SalMarSW160130MG_FD_203081 | JGI IMG/M metagenome (GOLD analysis project Ga0315533, IMG submission 203081) | Salt marsh sediment microbial communities from the Plum Island Ecosystem LTER, Massachusetts, United States - Salt Marsh Sediment SW1601-30 ...
CCGAAGGTCTGCATCACGGCCAAAGGCTTATGGACCTAAAGCTTGGCAGAAAAAAGGAAACTGTCCTCGTCAAGGACATCCAGTATGACCATCTCGGCAAAAATATCATTCACGCCGACCTGATGAGAGTCAGTGCTACCGAGCTGGTCACCGTAACTGTGCCTATCGAGCTCAAAGGCGTCGCAAAAGGTACGCACGAAGGTGGGGTTGTCGGAGAGCACATCGACCACCTCGAAATAGAGTGTAAAGTCACAAACATCCCCGAATCTATCGTCGTCTCGGTTAAGGAGCTTGGCATTGATGAGCGCATCTTCGCCAGGGACGTCCAACTGCCGCAGGGCGTTAGGCTCGTAACCGACCTCGATACCCTGCTGGTCAGCTGCGGCATCGTCGCCGCCGCTAAAACCACCGAAGAAGTCGAAGCTGAAGAACCCGTAGCTCCTGAAGTCATTGGTAAGGAAGAAAAACCTGAAGAAGAACCTCAGCAAAAAGAGGAAAAATAAAACACCTTGACGGAAAGTATAAAAATGTAAGAACTGAAAATGGTCGTCAAGAAGAATTTCAGCAGGAAAATGAGAAATAAAACACCTTGACGGAAAATTTAAATATGTCCGAATTGAAAATGGTCGTCGGCCTTGGTAACCCGGGCGCCGAGTATGCTGATACCCGACATAATGTCGGTTTTAAAGTAATAGATTTACTGGCAAAAGATTTGGCAGTTGAGGTAAAGAAAAGAAAATTTGGTGCTCGTTTCGGCTTGGCTGATTATGCGGGCAAAAAGGTAATCCTGCTCAAGCCCTGGTTGTTTATGAATCGTTCCGGACAGCCTGTAGCAGCGGCAGCCGGCTTTTACAAGCTCGACCTGAGAAGCCTCCTGGTGGTTCTCGACGATTTGTGGCTTGAGCCCGGAAGAATAAGGTTAAGAGCCGCAGGCTCTGCCGGCGGCCATAACGGCTTGGCAGATATAATCGAAAAACTCGGTACTGAAGATTTCAGCAGGCTCAGAATCGGCATCGGAAGAAGCGACCCGCAGAACGACTATGATTATGTGCTCAGTGAGCCGACCGAGCAGCAGAGGTCGTTAATGGAAAAGGCGGTTGAAAATGCAAAAAATGCCGCTGTTTACTGGCTCGAAAATGGCATAGAAAAGGCTATGAACGAGTTCAACAGCGTTTAATTATTGGCGTAAAAAATAACTTGGTTCTGTAATTTATCTGGAGGTAACTGATTTGAAAACTGTCACTAAGAGCAAGCTGTATGAGGCAATGTTCCTCGTGGATTCCGCACTCGCCGCTTCGGATTGGGATGGAATCAACGCCGCAATCAAAAAGATTCTGAAAAAAGCGAAGGTGAAAATCCTCTATATGGGAAAATGGGATGAAAGAAAGCTCGCTTACGACATCCGCAGAGTTTCAAGAGGCACCTATATCTTGTGCTATTTCAAAGCGCCGGGCACTGTAATTCATCAGATTGAAAGAGACCTTCAGCTCTCCGAAAAAATTATGCGGGCCCTCATCCTTAGAGCAGACCACATAAGCGAGAAGGATATTGAGCAGAAAATCCCCGCTGTACCGCCTGAACAACGACAGGAGCAGGTCACCACTGAAACAGGCGAAAAGCAAGATACCGAACAGACCATCGCCGAGCAGGACATCACAGACTTCTCTTTTGATGAAGACCTCGAGCAGCCGGACCAGCCCGAAGATAGTCCCGATTATGAAACGGAAATTGAAGACGAGCAGGAAAAGATTCAATAAACTAAATTTAAAATCGAAAGTGAGGATTAAAATATGAGCAGCTTCAATAAAGTATTGCTAATGGGTAACCTGACGCGAGACCCGCAGCTCTCTTACACCCCGAACAACACAGCCGTTGTCGATTTCGGAATCGCCGTCAACCGCCGCTGGACGGGAAAGGACGGCTCGCAGAAAGATGAAACCTGCTTCGTCGACTGCCGAGCCTTCGCAAGACTCGCCGAAAATATCAATAAATATATGACGAAAGGAAAGCCGATTTTCATCGAGGGCAGACTCACATTTGATTCCTGGACCGCACAGGACGGCACTAAACGAAGCAGACACAGGGTAACCGTCGAAAACTTCAGATTTGTAGGCCCGGCCGCCGAAGCCACTGACGACAGCGAGCACCAGCCGCAGGGCGACGATATACCATTTTAATCAATATGAGAAAGCCGATAAGTCTCAGCCTTAAAAAGGCTGGTTTAATAGGTTTTAATAAGGAAAAAATATGAACAGAGAATTTGACAGAAAAAAAACAGTTGTAACAAATGTCCAGAGAAGAAAAACAGCAATTACAAATGTCCGCGAGAGAACGCAGTGCCGCTTCTGCAGAAGAGGCCAGAAATACGTCGACTACAAGGATATCGATACCCTCAAAAGACTGCTGACTAATCGCGGCAAGATATACTCGCGTAAAAGAAGCGGTAATTGCGCTGGTTGCCAGAGAAAGGTAAAAAGAGCCGTCAAAAGAGCAAGATACATCGCCATGCTGCCTTTCACTACGTAAAAAATCAGAGAAAATATTAATCCCTGACCGAAAATACTACTCGCTAACCGCTATTATTAGGAGATTGTCAAATGAAGGTTTTGCTTTGTGAAGATATACAGAAACTCGGCTACTTCGGTGACGTCGTCGATGTCGCAGAAGGCTACGCTCGCAACTACCTGCTCCCCGAAGGCCTCGCCATCGTCCCAACAGAAGATAACCTCCGCTCGCTCGCCGACGAAAAAGCCAAACGCTCCGAGCAGCGCATCAAAGAACGTGAGCGTCTCGAATCGGTAGCTGAAAAGACTAAAGGTGCCGAAGCCGTCATCGCAGCCAAGGCCAACGAGCTCGGCCATCTTTTCGGCTCGGTCACCGCTAAAGACATAGCTGTCAACCTTCGTGCTCAGGGCTTTGAAGTCGCCGACGAGGTTGTAAAGCTCAAGGAGCACATCAAGCAGACCGGCGTTTTCACCGTGGAGTTGAAATTCACAGATGAGCTCATCGTCCCCGCCACTGTAACTGTCGTCGCCGAAGGCCAGCCCGTTACCGTCTCTGACGAGTCCGCCGAAGGTTCACCGAAGGAGGACAAACCCACCGATGACTCATCCAAAGAAGATTAACTTTGTGATTGTCTTTTTCCTTAAGCCCCCAACTTTTGTCCTGAGCGCCCTGTCCTGAGTAAAATCGAAGGAGTCGAACCATCGAATGAATCTGTGTCTAATAATAGCGTTTAGCGTACAGCGTATAGTTTTTTGGTTCTTTCGTTTTGTTTATTGAATATTTCTTGGGATTTGTATCTTGGTTACTGTATCTTTCTCTTCCGTTTCCTCTGCGTCCTCTCTATTCTCCGTTTCTAAGGGACTACGAAGGATGAATGTGTCCACCGCGGTTAAATTCGTCTATCGTCACTCCTATCTAAAAAAAATTAAATCCCAAAACAAAAAGCCCCGCTCTATCGCGGGGCCTTGTGTTTTGGCTATTTCATTATTTCTTATTCAGGGACCACATCTGTTGCGCATGGGCCTTTTTTGCCCTCTCCTATCTCGAAGCTTACCTTCTGGCCCTCTTCAAGAGTGGCATAACCTTTGGCCTTGATTGCTGTATAATGAACAAACAAATCCTTGCCGCCGTCATCAGGTGTAATAAAACCAAAACCTTTCTTCTCATTAAACCATTTTACTGTACCTGTACTCACTACTTTACTCCTTCGGTCTGTAAACAGACCACTAACTAAATCCGTCCCTCACGCTTACTAAAGAGAATATTCCGGAAGGACTAACAAATATCCTCTCAACAAACAGCGGTATTATACACGAAAATCCACGGTTTCAAACAAAAAAAATAAATTTTCTCACCCAACAAAAAGACAAAATCATAACTAAATGCTTATTTCGACAAAATGGCAATTGGAGATTATCTAGTTTTGCCTTTTGAGTGTTAAGTTTCAACTTTTTACTTACGAGCGCGCAAAAGCGCGCGGGGGGGTATTGAGAAAAATAGAAAATTCTAAAATTTTTTTAATTCCTTTATAAATAAGTGCTTACGTCAAAATCGGCACCTCGAAAACTGCTGGATTTCGTCAAAATCGCGCGGGGGGCTCCAATTACGGGGGGACTGAAAAATGAATAACGAAAAATGCCGGCTCAAAAACGCAAAATCTAAGTCGTAATTCCAAAATAAATCATGGCTGCAAGAAAAAATAGCTTATTCTTTCACCTCTCAATCTTCATTGAGGAAAATTTCGCTTTTTTGCTGCCCGCTCTCCGCAGAATCCTTTATGGCTTCCCTTTTAGAAAAGTCCCCTTAACAAAAGATAAATTCGCAATTGTCGACCCCGAGGACTATCACCGTCTCATAGAATATAAATGGTACGCTCACAAGGGCACCAACACTTATTATGCCGTCCGCTCTCTCACAAACGGAAAATATAGGAAAAGGAAAAATCAATATATGCACCATCTCGTAATAGACATCCCGCCGGGCCGTTTCTGCGACCATTTGAATCATAATGGCCTTGACAATCGAAAAGCCAATCTTCGTCTCGCCACCCATACTCAGAACGTCTGGCACAGAAGAAAATTCAAATCCCCCTCCCGCTCAAAATATAAAGGCCTTACCTGGCGCAAGAAAGAAAAATCCTGGCACGTTAGAATCACTGTAAATGGAAGCAGGCTTTTTATCGGCTCGTTTAAAGATGAAGTTGAAGCTGCCTGCGCTTACGACCGCGCTGCAAAAATACTTCACGGCCAATTCGCAACTCTAAATTCCCCCGACACGCCCCGAGTGGGGACGAGGGAACCGAAGGGCTAAAAACTAAACATTCAAAATTTATCCTTAGATTGTCGAAGGACCCAAAACTAATTCCGCTTTCCATCCCCACTTCATAATTCCTTGTTCGATATTCGTATTTCCCTCTTCTATCCTCTGTCTTCTGCCCTCCGTCCTTCGTCTTCTGTCTCTGCTGGGCGTGGGTGTATTCTCTATGAATTGCCCATTTTAATGTAAAAAATTTTCTCAAAACGGCTCAAAATAAGAGGATTTTCCGTTTATAATGCCCTTTATAATCTGAAGTTATGAACTTTATCGACTTTGAATAAAAAAATCATATTTTTCTCAAAATTTATCTTGACAGAAAAACAATAATATTTTAATCTATTAGCGTAGAAAAAGCCTATTGAGAAAGAGAAAAAAGATGCCTGCTCGCAATTTTCAGGCAGTTTTTGTACAACGAGCAGAGTAAGGGAGCTTGTTGAGGATAAGGAGATGAGGAGAAGAAGGAGTTGGGTGTTTTTAATTTGCGCTTGGGCGGTTTTTGTCTATGCGGTCCCCTCTTGGGCTGTTGTCGTTACAATCGAGTTAGGCAGCCCTTTCGACACTAATCCAGACCCTTACATCGTTGATATTCAACAACTCGAGATTGTTAATCACTCAGAAATACAACTTCTCATCGAGAATATTGAGGACCCAATGCGTTGGAAGGATTGGGAGTTGACAGTATGGATTCCCGAGGGATCCAGTCCTCTGACGAAATTGGATATTCTCGATTATAGGTGGCAAAGTTCGGTCCTGGAAATTCCCAATGTTCCTATGAACCCGGACCCTTCGGCGATACCTATCCTAGACTATAATGCCTATTACGCCGATACAACAGAGGCTTTATGGTACGAGTATGGCACCCAGCCAATTGGAGAAGATTGGGGACGCGTTGATGTGGGAAATCCACACTGGATAAGTTTTCTCTTTAACGTTGATGTTCCTCAATCGACGCCGGTGTTTATCTCAATCCATGATGTGTGCGTCCCTGAACCGGTGACAATAGCGCTGCTCAGCCTTGGCGCATTGGCCCTGCTCCGCAAAAGAAGATAATGAGGATTATTTACTCAAAAGATTGCGAGGCCTGCTGATTTTGCAGGCCTTGTTTGTTTTAAACCGTAGATTACAAAAAAAGATGCGAATGTAAAAGCAGTATATAATTTTCATTTTTTATTTTTATATTGGGCTGTCGAGTATTTTCCGTCGCCTCTGTCGGCGGTCAATAAAGCTACGGACCGTCAAGCCACATATCCAGCCGCATTTGAAGGTCATTCAGGTTGACGATACCGTCCCCGTCGAAATCCATATCGCCGCAGCCGGCATCATCCGTACTCAACCAGCAGACAGCCAACGCCGCAAATTCCTCAAACGTGAAACCCGAAGAAGGCACGGTGTACGACCAGCTGTACTCCGGCAGGTAATGCCCTTGAACAGACTGGTCATTGCTGTCAAGCTGCATCTAGGTAAGGTTAACATCGTAACCTGTTACGGTCGCAAGAATATAACCGAATCGTGTGGTATGAAAGATGTCGGTTAGTTCATATCCGCCATTGTCACCTGTGTAGTTCCCATCCCAAATATGAACCGAGGCACCGGCGCTGCCGACGACAACCTGGTCAATATTGTTGTTCGGGTCCCCATCGTTGTCCGCTGTGGCATGATGATAGAAGTGTTCGTGGCCGCAAAAATAAACCCGTGAACCGGCATCTTCAAGACTATGCCAGAAGGCATTTCTCTGGGTTGGATGGTCACCAAGACTGTCCCATATCATCTTAAATGCCGTAAAATGACCAAATGAAAAAACATGCGGCCGTGTATTGCAGGCCAGTTCTGTATCAATCCAGCCCTGCTCGACATAGTTCTGAGGATGGTTAGCGGTCGTGCATTCATCAAGGGCAAGGACAAACGCGTTTTTGTGTGTAACTGAATAAGTCAGATTCTTTTCGCCGTCCGGGCCGTTTTGAGGCAGGCTGTAGTCCAGGCCGACACTGGACGTCTCATCCCTGAATACGTTGTTCCACGCCGTCGTCGTGGCTGAACCGCCTCCATCATGGTTGCCGCGCACAATATAGACGGGAATACCAGCCTCGTACACCGGCTGCATAACCTCACGCCATTGAAGAAACTCCACTTCGAGAAGGTCCTGCGTCGTATTACCAACGACCAAGTCACCTGTAAACAGAAACAGGTCCGGATTCTCGGCGAGAATTTCATCAACCAGCTCGCCGAGTATTACCACATTCACTCCAAGGGTTTCCTCGTGTGACTCGCTGCGGCTGTCGGCGGTAACGATGAACGTCCATGTTTCCCACGCCCCGGCCGCCGGGCTGAGAAGTAGAACTATGGTCAGGATAAGCACTCTCTGTTTCATCAAGCATTCCTGGAAAAAGATTTCACCCGAGCTTCCTCTGGTAAAAGCTAAAAAACTTTCACCTTTCAGTATTGAATATTATACCCGAAACTGGTCAAAATATCAACCGGAATTGACCCGACGCTGAGCTGCGACGTTCCGAAGTGAATTGAACTCGACTTTCCCACTGCGTATTTTACTTCTGACTTCCGCCCCTCGCGTTAAATTTTAATTTTGAACTGCAACTTTGAAATTTGCAATTTGAACTTTGAATTTCTTCTCCGCGTCCCCTGCGGCAAATTAACTAAAAACTAAACACTCAAAATTAAAAACTACCTCAACTGCTCTTATGGTCTAAAAAGCCTTCCAGCTTCTTCGACCTGACCGGGTGCTGCATCTTTCTGATGGCCTTCGCCTCCACCTGTCTGACTCGCTCTCGCGTAACCTTAAATATCCTGCCAACCTCCTCCAGCGTATAAGTATAGCCGTCCCCGATTCCGTAGCGCAGCCGAACAATCTCCCGCTCCCGGTACGAAAGCGTATTCAGCACCTGCTCGATTTTTTCCCTGAGCATCTCCTGCGAAGCCGATGCAACCGGCGAATCAGCATCGTCGTCCTCGATAAAGTCGCCGAAGTAGCTGTCATCGCTGTCGCCTATCGGCCTGTCCAGGCTGATGGGATGCTTTGAAATCTTAAGCACTCTCCTCGTCTCCTCAACGGTCATCTTAGCCTCAGCCGCAATCTCTTCTACTGCCGGCTCTCTGCCCAATTCCTGCAGCAGCTTCTTGCCGGCTGTGCGAAGCTTGCTCATTGTCTCTATCATATGAACCGGTATACGAATCGTCCTCGCATGGTCGGCGATTGCCCGCGTTATTGCCTGCCGAATCCACCACGTAGCGTACGTGCTGAACTTATAGCCCCTGCGGTACTCGTACTTATCAACCGCACGCATCAGGCCGGTATTTCCTTCCTGGATTATATCAAGAAAGCTCAGACCCCGGTTGCGGTACTTCTTGGCGATTGACACTACCAGCCGCAGGTTCGAGCCTGACAGTGTTCGTTTCGTCTCCTCGTACTGTGCGAATATCCTGTCGATTGCTCGAAGTCTTTTGTCTAACTGCCCTGCGGTCTCTACCACCAGTTCCATCATCCCGCTCAATTCCTGTTTTGCAGCATCGATATCTTCCGGCGTCATACCGTTGTTTGGCCTTTCACCTATCATCTGCTCTAACTGGTGCATTTTTTGGCTGATGCCGTGCAGCTTATTTTTCATCGCCTGTATTCTGCTCGTACGAAGGCTCAGCTCTTCCAGAAGTGTCGCTACTTTACGTTTATTTCTGGATATCCTTCTTACAAGCCTCTTTTTGGTCTCGATATCATCGGCTGCTGTAAATTTATCAAAAAGCTCACGGTTGATTTCAAGCAGCCTGTTTGCCGTCTGCAGATTAATTGGCAGCCGTCTCTTGATTACCGCTCTAATCAGGTTATCAGCCGTGCTGATTTTCATCGTCCTGTCGAACGAAAGAGTACCGTCCTGGACCTGCTCAAGAAGCCCGATAGCGTTTATCGCACAGTAGTCGCTCTCCAGCATCTTCCGCCTGAACGCCATCCTCGAAAGCTCAATCTTCCTCGCCAGCTCAATCTCCTGCCTGCGTGTCAGCAGCGGAATCTCACCCATCTGGGTCAAATACATGCGGATTGGGTCATCGATGCGGCGGGTGACTTCGGCGCCGACAAGCTGCTTTTCGAGGATTTTGTCCTCTTCGAGCTGGGTTACATCGGTCTGCTCTTCTTCGGGGGCCTCGAAATTCTCCTGCTGGTCTTTTTCGACTTCGGCTTCGTCAAGAAGGCTGATACCCATCTCCTCGAGAGTTGCCAGCAGGCTGTCAAGGCGAGAGGGACTAACGGCTTCATCAGGCAGGTCATCGTTTATCTCATCATAAGTTAAAAAGCCTTTCTTTTTGCCCTTTTCTATAATCAGCTTTGTCTGCTGCTCGATAGAGGACTGTTTCTGTGATGCAGGGGCGGGCTTTGAAGCCTCAGGCTCGTCGGCGTTGTTTTCTTTTTTTTCCTTTTTGTCACTTTTCTTTGCCATATCAAACTGTCCTGTAAAAACTGTCTATAATGCGAATTTATAATGCTAAGAGCTGTTTTTGTTATACTGATCCGCCAGGGGCGGATAAAATTTTCAAAGAGCAATGAAACAAGTATTAAGGTTTTGACCGGCTGATTCTTTAAAGCATACCGATATTATGCTGGTTTTGTTTGCGGCTATCGTTATAAACCTGCTTCAAATACTCAGTTTCATCCTTAATTTCGCCTATTCGGGCTCTTTTCTGCTTAATGTGAAAGCGTTTCATAGCATCAACTGCATCGTCAAGAGAGGATTTGAAATTTCTCTTTTTACTGCCCTGGCTTTCGAGCTCGACGATGACATTTGCGAGCTCGACCGAGTCTGTTTCTGCCAGTATCTCGGCAACAGTAGTTTTCGGTTTCTGTTTTAACATCTCAAAGAGGATTTGTGCAATCTGCCTGAGTACAGGTACGTCAAAGAACTCAGGAGTAATCTTCTTTTTTACGGACTGGAAAAGGTCCGGCTGATTGAGAAGGACCTCGATGACCTGCCGCTGTGCGACGGCGAAACCGCCGCTGCCTAAATCGGCGGAGTCGAGCTTTTGATTTTGCGACTGATAGGCAGCCGCCCTTTGAGCCCTTGTGAGCAGTTTGGCGAGCTGATTGTTTATCTGCTTTGCTTCCAGGCCGATGACAGAGGCGAGGTGATTTCCAATGAGGCCTTTTTCAATGGGGTCGAGCGAGCCTGCCTGCATTGCGTTCGCTATTGTCTGCAAAAACTCATCCACAGCAGCTTTTCTTTCGACGATGGTGTCGTTTTTGCCAAGGCTTTGCGTTAGCCTGTCCCATTTGAAGCCGAAGACGTCGACGGCGCTGCTGATAAGCTGCTCGAATTTTTCTTTGCCGGCGGAGAGCAGGTAATCGCAGGGGTCTTTGTGGCCGGGGATACAGGCGATTTTGATATCGATGTGCTGAGAGATGCAGACCTCGAGAGCCCTGTTTGCGGCTTCGGTGCCGGCGATGTCACTATCGAAGACAAGGACGGCTTTTTTGGCGAATCTTCTGATGATGCGAGCCTGACCTGGAGTGAAGCTTGTACCGAGAGCTGCAACGCAATTCGATATGCCTTTGTGGTGCGCCATTATGCAATCGGTGTATCCTTCGACGACTACGGCGGAGCCTGAAGAGACGATGGAGTGCCTTGCCTGCTGCAGGCCGTAAAGGCAATTGCTTTTGTCAAAGAGAGGGGTAGCGGGCGAATTTATATATTTAGCCTCGGCCTGTTCGAATGCCCGTCCTCCGAAACCGATTACGCGGCCTGTAACGTCAGTTATAGTGAACATCAGGCGGTTTACGAACCTGTCGGAATGCTGAGAGGTAAGCAGGCCGGCCTTTATAAGAAGGTCAATGGGGGCTTTTTTCTGTTTTGCAGTCTTGGCAAGGTCATTGTCGGTTACGGCGAGGCCGATTTGCCAATCTTCGGCGACGTCGAGGGGGATTTTTCTTTTTTCGAGGTAGTCACGAGCGAATTCGCCTTTTTTCTTATCAAGAAGGTTTTTGTGAAAATAGTCAGCGGCCCAGGCGTTTGCTTTTGCAAGTCTATTTGGGTCAACGTCAGGCGGGGCTTTAGTTTTATCGTCAGCTTGCTGGCGGCGTTCGATTTTGATTCCCGCGCGTTCAGCAAGCCTTTCGATAGCCTGCGGGAAGGTAAGATTTTCAAACATTTGCAGGAATTTGAAGACATCGCCGCCGGCACTGCAGGCGAAACATTTAAAAATCTGCTTCGCGGGATTGACATACAGGCTGGGCTGATGGTCATCGTGAAACGGGCAGAGGCCGACCATTTCGCGGCCTTTTTTCTTAAGGCTGACGTATTCGGCTATGACGTCAACGATATCGTTGGCCTGCTGAATGCGAGAGACGGTTGAGCTGTCGAAGACTCCTGCCATAAATTTCAGTCAAATCCTTTTTATATAAAAAGGGCGCTTTTTACGCCTTGGTGAAATCAAGATAATAAATAAAATCGACAATATTGCGACAGCCTTTTCCTGCACAAAGAAAATGGCGGCTACTATAATATAGTCCGATATATTAAAAAGTCAAGTTTTGCTCAGAAAAGGGCTTTTTAAGACAAAAAAGGCGTTTTTGTGCATTTTGGACACTTGGTGAAATGGGACTGATTTTGGAAAATTGAAACGCCGAGAAAATGAATATCGAATATCGAACAAGGAACAAGGAATTATGAAGTGGAGACGGAGAACAGAGGGCGAAAGGTGAATGTTCAACGTAGAACATTGAACGTTGAACTTTCAAAAAGAAGGATGGGAGGTAGTAAAATAGAATTTATCAGATAGAATCTACATTCCGAAGATAAAGAAACGTTTCGAAAAAAATATATTAGAAATATCGGATTATAATAATATTTGTATTATTCGCCTTCTATGATAATATAATAACTTACAATTTTATTATCTCTGTTTCGGGAGACAATTATGAGAACAAATATTCTCTACATTTTTCTT